>ERZ791872.1291-NODE-1291-length-16566-cov-4.434438_pt1 | contig 16566 bp, 9 predicted proteins | sample MGYA00510279_ERZ791872 | MGnify/ENA primary metagenome ERZ791872 (study PRJEB30046, sample SAMN00792103) | human gut metagenome | study: EMG produced TPA metagenomics assembly of the A metagenome-wide association study of gut microbiota in type 2... | reverse complement strand
GTAAGGTCGTCCGGCGCTTTCTCCACGTAGGTGTAGGCGTCTATTTTATTAAATACAAGTATCATGGGTTTGCCGGCACCGTCAATTTCGGCCAGCGTCTTGTTCACCACCTCAATCTGTTCTTCAAATCCGGGGTGTGAGATATCTACCACATGTACCAACAAGTCCGCTTCGCGAACTTCATCCAGGGTAGATTTAAATGATTCAACCAAGTCGGTAGGCAACTTACGGATAAATCCTACCGTATCTGACAACAGGAACGGAAGATTCTCAATAATCACCTTACGTACGGTAGTGTCCAACGTAGCGAACAGTTTGTTTTCCGCAAAGACTTCACTCTTTGCCAACAGGTTCATCATGGTCGATTTACCGACATTGGTGTAACCAACCAGTGCGACACGTATCATACGTCCGCGGTTCTTACGCTGGGTAGCTTTTTGCTTGTCAATTTCCGCCAGGCGTTCTTTCAACAATGACATACGGTTCAGGATGATACGGCGGTCCATTTCGAGCTGTGTTTCACCCGGACCACGAAGTCCCACGGAACCTTTACCGCCACCGGCACCTGAACCACCACCCTGTCGTTCCAAGTGAGTCCAGAGTCTTTGCAGACGTGGCAACATGTATTTGTACTGTGCCAGTTCCACCTGCGTCTTCGCGTTGGCAGTCTGGGCACGCATGGCAAATATATCGAGAATCAGCGAAGTACGGTCCAGTATCTTCACTTTCAGTTCGGCTTCTATATTACGAAGTTGTTTCGCGGAAAGCTCATCGTCAAAGATGACCATTCCCACTTCACGTTCTTCTTCCTCTTCGTTACGGATATATTGTCTGATTTCCTCCAGTTTTCCTTTTCCTACATAGGTCACCGAATGGGCTGTCGGCAACTTCTGTGTAAATCGTTTCACAACTTCCGCCCCAGCCGTCTCGGCAAGGAACGCCAGTTCGTCCAGATACTCGTTCGTCTTACGCTCATCCTGCGTCTGCGTGATGAGTCCGACAAGTACTGCTGTCTCTACTTTGGCTTCGGATATTACAAATTCTTTCATTCTTTACTCTTATATATAATAATGTGGGCGCAAATATAACAAAAAAAAAGAGGACAATGTTGTGTTGTCCTCTTTTTCGTATTATTTATTATCCAAACTATGTAATAGTATCACGATAAATATTACTTATTCAAATCTTTATTAATCAATTGCTCTGCCTGAGGAATCGGCCATATATAACCGGAATTTTGGGGAGAGGTAACTCTCTTTCCTTGAACAAAATTCTCACCTCTCCTTATTATATCAATTCCACGTATTCCTTCACCAATAAATTCAAGACGTTTTTCATTATAGATAGCTTCTTTCAAACCATCACCACTCAATGCATCAATATCCAGCGGATCAACGTCTTCCGGAAGAGAACGATAGCGTACTCGCTTCAATAGCTCCTTTGCTGTTCCCTCTCCGCCTGTCGTATTGGCATAACACTCTGCAAGGTCAAGCAATGTTTCCGCATACCTGAAAATAGGTACCCAATCCAACTTAGTAGCAACATCCGTGAATTTTACCAATTTCTTTTTAGCATCTTTAAATGCTGAGCGTGCATCGTCCGGTAACGAATAATTCGCTTTTGACATGATTCCATTCACATCGTCAACAATAAGAATTTTCTCATCTGCATAATATTCCGCCAGTCCTTGTTGAGTGTTCGGTGTATTACTGATAGCCATCGGCAAGGAGAATATCGTTTCTGTAGTATAATATGGAGTCTTGAACAAAGAAGCCACATTGCCAGCCAAACTATACCCCGTCACTAACTCACCGGCAGTGATTGCCTCACCCCAATTTTCCATTGCCATATACACACGCATTCTCAACATATTGGCAGCACCCTTAGTTGCCCTGCTAACTCCCGTTTCTGAAAGTTCTCCATTGGGTAACGAATTATACTCTTTCAAATCTTCCAAGATTTGCTCATAAACAGCCTTTACAGTAGAGCGCGGTTTATTATTGTCATCAGTTCCTTTCTGAGGTGTCAAACGCAAAGGCACTGACTTCGCATTCGGATCCAATGAATAAGGTTGGGAATATAAATTATTCAGATAATAATAACATAACGCTCTCACAAACTTAGCTTCAGCCTTAAATTGGTCGTAATCATCACCAATCAAATCTTTGGCTCCTTCCAAACCTTCCAAAAATACATTTGCATTATTGATTGTCCAATAAGCATTTGTCCATGTAGTTGTATTCTCTGTACTAGTCGAATTAATATTCATTAAATAAGAATCATACAATGTAGACAGATTCTCCGATTTATTAATAATATCATCGCCACGGTTATCAAAAACCAGATAAGTTTTACCACCCATAAAAGATTCGGTCGGCGTATTCTTTAGGGTTCCATACAAACCGCGCAACGTAGACTGTATTCTCTCTTTCGAACTAAAAATATCACCTTCACTAATATCCAGCGGAGGTTCTTGATCTAAAAAACTACTACTACAACCGCTAACAAAAAGAGCTAGCAGTAGAAATGAATAGATTGTATATTTTTTCATCTTGTTATTTCTATTATTTGTAATTAAAATGATAAATTCACACCAAAGGTATAGGTACGTGCTTGTGGCAGTGTATTTTTATCTGTACCTGGAGCAAGCGTACTGTTGGTAGTGTTTGTCAGAACCTCCGGATCCATACCAGAGTATCCGGTAATAACAAACAAGTTCTGGGCTTGTGCATAAATTCTGAGTTTACTGATACCAATAGCTTTTGCCCATTTCTGTGTATTGAATGTATATCCTAAAGAAATATTCTTGAGACGTAAATAATCGCCTTTTTCTACCCAATCACTAATTGAATATGCTGAACCATTGGATATATTATCTCCATATACCGGAATAGGATAAACTGCATTCTTATTTTCCGGTGTCCAATAGTTATTCAACACATCTTTCGAATTGTTCCAATTACGCATATCACTTACTGTAGCCTTCGTTCCGTTATAAATTTTATTTCCACCGGAGAACTGGAAGAAAACAGTAAGATCAAAACCCTTATATTCGAAATAGTTATTCCATCCACCATACCAAGTAGGAAGTGTATTACCACAAATTTCCGGTTTCAATTCCCCCTCATACGGATCGCCATTTTCGTGCATCCAACCACTATCCGAATTGTAGTCGAACAACAGTTTTTCACCTGTCGGGCTATAGAAAACTCTTAAACCCGTTTTTTCATCCACGCCCCCAGTCGGATATAAATATAATTGTCCGATAGACTTACCCACTACAGTAATATTGTTGCTTTCCAATTCAGAACCGTCCCATCCGATGATGTTCTCAATTCCATCTGCTAACGCCAGTACCTTGTTCTTCGTCGTTGTTATATTGAAACTGGTGTTCCACTTGAAATTTTTATTTCTAAAAATATCTGCTGAAACAGTAAGCTCTATACCTTTATTTTCCATCTTTCCTGCGTTAGTGGTAATGGTATTGCCTGGAATACCTTTAGACGGAGCCTGTGGTACTTCCAAAATCAAGTCAGACGATTTCGTATAATAATAGTCAAAGTCAACGTTGATACGACTCAGCAATGTAGCGCTAAATCCAATATCATACTTTTCAGAAGACTCCCATTTCAGATTAGGGTCTGCAATCTGATACAACAAATAACTACCATTATTTCCATAATAATAAGAAGAATAATATGATTTTGAAGCATAATCCAATATGTTGGTATTACCAACCACACCATAACTTCCTTTTATTTTTACGTCATCGACAATTGCCCTTAATGGTTCGAAGAATGCTTCTTCCGAAATACGCCATGCAGCAGATGCTCCTCCAAAATTACCCCACCGATTGTTCTTACTTAGCGCAGAGAAACCATCGCGACGATAATTCAATGACAAAATATATTTGGACGCATAGTCGTAGTTGATTCTTCCAAAATAAGACACCATCGAATTATTGGATATACTTCCCCCTGCATCAGCATTAGAGAACGGTCCGGCAAAATTCGTAAACTTATCATCCAATAGCCCATAACGTTCTGCCAACCAATAGCTATACTTGTTTTCTGTAGCTTCCATACCAGCCAACAGATTAAAATGATGTTTCTTTATAGAGAAATCATAAGTTGCTGTATTGGTCCATGTCCATTTGTTATTCTTTGAAGACATATTAGTTGCATATCCACCGTAGTTTACCCCATCACCATGTAACGGCGACCAAAAACGATTCGTTTCCACGCGAGCATAATCTATACTATATTGCGTCTTTAGTGTAAGTCCCTTCAACGGAGTCAGTTCTCCGAAAAAGCTGGTAATCATTCTATCCACATTCACAGTCGTTCCATTGCCAATACTCAGCAACGCAGCCGGGTTAGAAAAAGTATTGAAAACAGCGTTAGGACCATATCCTATCCCTTTTTGCTCATAATATGGCGTGCCGTCTTCATTATAAATAGGTATGTTAGGTGCATTAATCAATGCCAAACGAGGAAAACCGCCAACTGAAAAGTTAGAACCATTACGGGCGGCATCCGTTTGTTTAGTTTCACTATTACCAAGATTGGCATTTACTCCTAACTTCAACCAGTCAGTAGCTTTAACAGAAACATTTGCCTTACCTCCTAATCGCTTATATTCATCACCTTTTACAATACCCTTCTGAGTATTATAATTAGCAGATACATAATACTGTACCCTCTCCGTTCCACCATTGACAGCCACCGTCTGTCCCTGTGTGAAACCATTTTGGAAAACAGCATCGCTCCATTTGGAATCGATAATATCACCTCTAGAATTTTTCATCAAGTTAAATACTTTATCACCATAGGGTGAAGTATCAAGTCCGACTTCGGAAGCTATATCTGTGTCAAATGCATTTCTTACTGACATATTCTTGAAATCCACATATTCTTTCGCATTCATCATTTCAATGAATTTAGTCTTATTAGAGAACCCCACGAAACCGTCGTACGTGACTTTTACTTTACCTTGTTTTCCCTGTTTTGTAGTAATAAGAACAACACCATTAGCAGCACGCGAACCATATAAAGCAGCGGCAGCGGCATCTTTCAATACATCTACAGACAAAATATCCGCAGGATTAATATCCGCCAACGCATTAGCATTACCGACTACATTTGTACTACCTGTATCAGCTAAATTACCAGATTGTATTGGTACACCATCAACAATATATAAAGGTCCCGTTCCCGAAGTAATGGAATTTACACCTCGGATATGCACTATAGGAGCTTGTCCTACACCGGCCGAAGGTGTAGTCACACTCATGCCGGATGCACGTCCTTGTAATATTTGGTCGATACTTGTGCTAGGAGCATCTTTCAGAGATTCAGCTCTGACTGAAGAAACGGAAGCAGTCAAAGTGCTAGCTTTTTGAGTTCCATAAGCAACGACTACAACCTCATCTAGTTTTTGGGAATCAGATTTTAACACAACCCTCAAATTAGGTTTGATAACCACTTCTTGTGATTGCATTCCAATATACGAAATCTGCAAAGTCTTTGCAGAACTAAATATTATCGTAACCTCTTTATAATGAGCGACAAACAGATAATGTGATATCTGTTTGGCATAAATATGCATCAAATGTAAAATGCAGATTATAAGTATTTTAGCATTTACTAAAAATCTTGAGTTAATGATTTATTCTACTGTATTTCCACCCGAATAAGAATTTTATTCATTTGATTATCAGATGAATGCCATTGATATTCAGAAGGATATTAAACGTTACTTGTTACCGTTTTGTGATAGGTAACCATTTTGTTGCTATTAATTGTTATAATTATCTATAATTAGATGAATATAACTAGGTGTGGAAATGAGTCAACTGATAACTATACGATTTGAACTTAAATACTACATAATGAAAAAACATCTATCATACTATCATTCATTTTTATATTGCATTAATTATCAGAAAGATAAGTATGATAGATACTTTTAAAATCCGATATCCATCATACTTTCTTCATAAAAAACGGGTATCTATCATACCAATACAGCTCTATTTTAGTGTAGTATCAGGGAAAAATACCCATATAACGCCACAGAGATGTCTATTTTACAGAATGGTAATCCGCATTTGTCGGCTTAATAATCCATTAGGAACGGTAATCTTTTTATAGCCCACATCTGTAGGCTGTACAGCCCGCACCTGTAAACTGTACAGCCCACGTATGTGTGACGAACAGCCTGCACTTGTGGGCTATAAACTTATCGCCATTCAAGTGGAATTATTAAGCCATGATGGTCAGATTTATATGGATTCATTGCTACAAAAACAAGCTATCTTACGCCTGTCCGACCTTTATTCGGCTATTTTATTAATGAGAGATACCCTGTTTTTGATGGTATAAGAATGATAGATACCTTTTTTAAAACACATCTATCATACTTATTCTCTTGATAATTAATTCAATATAAAAATGAATGATAGTATGATAGATATTTTTTTTATCATGTAACAGTTAAGTTCAAAACCACACAAAAGTAAGATTTTAATACGGTTAACCTATGAATTGAGTACCCGTGGCTATAAAACAATAAATTTAGAAATGGAATTTTTCAATCTAATTCTTATATCCGTTCTTCCCCTTCAACAAAGCCGCCTTTTCAAGATCACGCACGACTGTAATGTCCATTATATTTGCGTATACCTGAGTGGTTTTCACGCTTTTGTGACCTAATAATTTTTGTACAGTGGTTATATTTGCACCACTATATAATAATAAGGTAGCATTTGTATGACGTGCAGTATGAAAAGATACCCGTTTGTCAATACCCGCCAAGTTTGCTAATACATTCAACTCTTTATTGATATTAGAATTATCTTTTAGCTTGAAAAAACTATTCAATTCTTCCTTGTAGCGTTGCAATATACCAATTCCTTTGCCCTCAAATAATAGGTATAATGGCAGACGTACTTCGATTCCGGTTTTTACAGATTTATATATAAGCCAGGTTTCCTGATGAAATTCGACAATATTCGCAGGGTTCAGATTTATAAAATCGGAATATCGCAGCCCTGCGTAGCAACAAAATAAAAAGGCATCTTTTGTCTTTTGTAATTTCATAAATCTTCCTGTCAACTGTAAATCTTCAAATTTATGCAGCTCTTCTGGTGACAAATGTGTATGATTGCCCTCCACGCTTTTAATCTTATATTTTCTGAAAGCGTATTTCTGTACATCCATATATTCCTTGTTTATAGCAACATTGACATACCGTTTCAGGTGTTTCATATGTTTGGCTATGGTATTAAGGTGGTATCCTCTGGATTGCATGTAATTGTCAAATGAAGAAACAAATTCGAATGTCAAGTCCGTAAACGATATCTCTTTCTTGAACTCCCGAAGTAGCTCAAGCGTAGAAAGATGATTCTGCTTGGTACTTTCTTTCAATGAAGAATTGGAAACTTCTTCTCTATAGAAACTCAGAAATGACCTTCCATTACTTACAGGTCTATCAATAGACTCTTTTAATAAATCCAGTGAAATCGATTTCCCTTGTTGCCACAGTCCAAGTTCGGTTTGCTCAATCGCAGCTATATATTCATATAACATGCGGTTGAGAACATCAGCGTTAGGGTGGCTTTTTACCATTTTCCGCTTAGTGTCCCATTGGTCGACTTTGAGATATATTTTAGTAGAGAAATACATTTTTCTCCTGTTGAGATAAGCTTCCACCTGCACCAATGCCATCCCCTTCTTATTCAATTTCTTTTTTCTGTTAAACACAAGATTGTAACTAATCTTTTCCATACTTTTCCTTTTTAATTAATAATAGAACAAATTAAACGCAGTTCTGTGCTACATCAGAGATGAATTTGCATTAATATCTCTAAAAAAAATATTCTTTTAATCATTGAGTATTCACAAAACTTTAAATTAAATGCCACTTTTTTGTTGCTATTCTTACGTAAAAAGCAAAAAGCAGCTTTATTAAAGGGGAAATGTGACGGAAAATGACTAAAAGAAATCTTAAAAGGTACATTTTGTTCAAACAAAATATCACTATACACTTTTAAAAGTGGCTATTTTAATGCTATAAAAGGTGTTTATTAGCATAAAAATAGCCACAAAAATAACAATATGTTAGATTTGCAACCTTTTTTTATTAAAATAATTGTTAGTTTCATATTTATTAATATATTTGCAAATTGTTAGAGTAAAGAAACAATTAATAAAGTTAAACTTTAAGAGAGAATTTATGAAAAGAAAATTGATGCTGTTATTGGCATGCCTTTTTGTGGGCATAAGCCTGGTAACTGCTCAGACTCAGAAGGTCACAGGCGTTGTGATTTCTGAAGAAGATGGGCAGCCGGTTGTTGGCGCTTCTGTGTTAGTAAAAGGTACCACCCAAGGTACAATCACAGATGTAGATGGTAATTTTAATTTATCGAATGTACCAAGTTCTGCAAAGACTTTGCAGATTTCGTACATTGGTATGCAGACTCAGGAAGTGGCTATAAAGCCAGTATTAAAGATTATTTTAAAGTCTGATTCTCAAAAACTTGATGAGATTGTAGTTACTGCAGTCGGAATTCAACGAGCAGAACGTTCATTAGGATATTCTGTATCCAAGGTTGATGCAGATGAAGCTATCCAAAAAGCAGAACCGGACTTAATACGTTCTTTAGATGGAAAAATACCCGGTGTTTCGATTAATTCACCCTCTGGTGCTGCCGGTTCGGCCACACGTATGACCATTCGAGGCAACTCATCGTTTTTAGGAAACAATCAACCATTATATATAGTTGATGGTGTTCCCTATAGTAACACGGAAGTTGCTTCTTCAAATCAAGCTACCGATGCCGGTGGTGCTTACGGTAGTGGTATTTCCACACTTGACCCGAACGATATTGAATCAATGAACGTATTAAAAGGGGCAGCAGCTGCCGCCCTGTACGGTTCACGTGCTGCCAATGGTGTAGTGCTTATCACGACAAAAACAGGTTCAAAAAGTAAGAAAAAAGCTGGAAAAGGTATGGAAATCACCTTAAATGCATCCTACACGATCGAACAAATAGCAGGTTTGCCTGAATATCAAAATTCTTTCGGTACAGGTAATGATTTTATTCCAGGGGGTGCAAACGGTTCTTGGGGAGCGGCTTTTACAGATGTAACAGAGGTGCCTTTGAGTATATATGCTGCTAATGCTTATGGAAAAGCCTATCCGAATCTTCCCCAAACTATACCTTATAAAGCATATAAAAACAATGTCAAAGATCTGTTCGAGCTGGGAGGAATATATGATCTTTCATTAAACTTCAACAGATATACCGAAACCGGTAACTTTACTGCAACTTTATCCAAAATGGATCAAGATAGTTACATACCTTATGCTGACTTTAGTCGTTATTCTATCAGTGTCGGTGGAAACCAGACTTTAGCTAACGGAGTACGTATCGGAGGAAATGTCTCTTTTTCAAGAAACGAGCAAAATGGTCCGATGTTCGGTAACAATCAATCCAGCGGTATTGGCGCCTCTTCATTTGCACGTGCTTTAATCCTTGGACGTAACTGGGATATGTCACTACCTTATGAAACACCTGACCATAAATCTTTATTCTTTGTGGGCGATCAGGCAGATAATCCGATTTGGTCCTGGAAGTATAATACGATCAACACTCAAATGGATAGAACTATAGCAAATGTAAATATGGGTTATGATATTACAAAATGGCTTTCAGTTGACTATCGCGTTGGTATCAATGATTATAAAATGGATCGTAAGGAGGTTTTAAATTTAGGTTCAAGAGCTTTGGGTGGGAAAGGACGTATTCTTGTTTCTACTTATGATACACAAGAAATAGAATCAACTTTACTGTTACGTTTCAATATTCCGGTTCATAAAGATTTTGGGCTGAAAGCGACTTTGGGACATAATGTGAATCAATTCACCGCTAACGAAACTCTGACAAAGGGTATGAACATTATGTCTCCGGGAGTTTACAATATAAATAATACAGAATCACAAACATCGGAAGAAGAATATACAAGAACCCGTTTATGGGCATTATTTGGAGATGTTACATTGGATTACAAGAATTATGCATTCTTGAATATCACAGGACGTAATGACTTTTCATCCACGCTACCCAAAAATCATCGTAGTTTCTTCTATCCGTCAATTGCAGGTTCGTTTGTATTTACAGATGCATTTCATATAAATGAAGATATTATCAAATTCGGTAAAGTGCGATTAAGTTGGGCTAAAGTTGGTAATGATGCGGGCGCATACTATAAAAATGGTACATTTACTTTGGGGCAACCCTTTAACGGCCAACCAATATTATCATTACCATCTTCCATGTTTGACCCCGATTTAAAACCGGAATTTACATCAGAGGTTGAATTTGGAGCTGAATTACAATTCTTAAAAAGCCGTGTAAATGTTGATTTCACTTGGTACAATCGTAACTCCACTAATCAAATCGCTCCATTAAGCCTTCCATACTCTACCGGGTACGGGAGCTATTATACCAACTTTGGTAAAATGAATAACCATGGTATTGAAATAGGATTGAATGTTATACCTATTTTAAATAAAGATTTCAAATGGGATATGTACTTTACTTATACCCAAAACCGAAGTGAAGTAAAAGAATTGGCAGAAGGAGTAGAACGAGTTTCTTTAAATACAGGTTTTGCAACACCAAAAGCCGTTCTTGAAGTAGGCAAACCTTATGGAATGCTGGTAGGACAAGTTTTTGCGCGTGATGAAGAGGGCAATTATCTGGTGGATCCAAACTCCGGGGCTTATCTCATAGCAGATGAAGAAGGCGACTTAGGAGATCCTGCTCCAGATTGCAAACTTAGCTTGAACAATACATTTACCTACAAAGGTTTCTCATTGTCATTCATGTTCGATGCACAAATTGGTGGTTGCGTCTGGACTTCATACATTCCTGACTTATTGGGACGTGGTGTTACCAAAGACACAGAAGACCGTTATGGTTCCCGTATCTTGCCCGGATACTTGGCTGATCCTTCCACGAAAAAACCGTTGCTAGACGGAAATGGAAATAAAATCCCCAACAATGTTCAAATGAAGGAACTTGACTTATGGTTCTCGCCGGGTACCAGTGTGTCTACATTTGCAACCAACGGGGTAGATGAAGCATCTGTTTATGATGCTACGACTTTCCGCTTAAGAGAGTTAAGCATTGGGTACCAACTTCCTAAATCCTGGTTGGCAAAAACTTTTATCGGTTCGGCAACTATATCATTTGTAGCCCGCAACCTTTGGTATTTTGCTCCCAACGTTCCTAAATATTCTAATTACGATCCAACAGCAAGCAGTTATGGTGGCGGCAACGTACAAGGAATTGATTACACCTCAGCCCCTAACACAAGACGTTACGGCTTTAATCTCAAACTCACATTCTAATAAAAATAAAGTATGAAAATTATCAAATTATTATATGCTTTAACAGCAACACTGCTTGTCAGCACGAGTTGTTCGAAATATCTCGATATTAATGACAATCCGAACAAGCCAACAAGTGCAGAACTGAATAAAGTGTTAACCGGGGCTGAATATGACATAGCCATGTCTTTTGCAGCCGGTAGTTACATCGGTTCTTCATTACCTTCTTATGTTTTTCATCTGAGCTCCCGTGAAGTTGACAACTATGGCATAACTAATGCCACTTCCACCTTGGGAAACACCTGGTTACAGGGTTACGCTTATGGTCTGAAAAACACAAACGCTGTTATCAGAGCTGCAGAAGAAGGAAATAACATGATTTATGCGGGAATAGGCAAATTAATGAAAGCTTATGCATTTACCAATCTCGTTGATCTTTGGGGAGATATTCCATACACTGAATTTGATATAGAAGGTAATTATGCTCCCAAATTAGACCGTAGCCAAGATATTTACAATTCATTATTTGCACTCATAGATGAAGCCATAGGCAATCTGCAAGATCCCAATGCTGCTAATTTATTGAAACCAGCAAACGATGATTTGATATATAAAGGCAACATTGAGAAATGGGTAAGAATGGGTAACACCTTAAAATTAAAGTTATTGGTACAATCAAGAAAAGCTAAAGATGAGATAACAGACTGGAATACAAAGTTATCCAATCTGCTTTCCGAGAACAAATTCATGAATGACGGAGAGGATTTCGAATTCAAACATACCGCCAAAGATACGCCGGACGAACGTCACCAAGCTTACGTAGATGAATATCTCGGTGGTCAAAGCACTTATTACATCAGTCCCTGGATTTACGAAACAATGAGTGGAAAGAATTTAAATGTAACAAACAACCCATTCGTAGGCATCACAGACCCACGTATCCCATACTATTGGGTAAACCAAATAAAAGCGGGGGATAAGGCACAGAATGCTACAGATTACCGTGACGGTGCTTTTGTTTCCATATTCTTTGCATCCAATGCTTCCGGAGCAAGTAATGACCAGCGGGAAACTTCTACTTTTATCGGCATTTATCCATGTGGAGGAAAATACGATAATGGTAATGGCGGAAAATGTGATGCAAAAGTCGGTAATGGCGTGGCACCCGAAAAGATGTTGCAAGCCTATTCAGTCCCTTTCCTTTTAGCTGAATTATATTTAACAGGAAATGCAAACGGAGATGCAAAGGAGGCTCTTGAAGAAGGTATTAAACGTTCTATAAATCACGTCAATTCAGTAGCGAAGGCTTCTGATGCAAATGTACCTGCCATAAGCAATGAATCCATTGAGACTTTTGTGGAAAAAGTATTAGGAAAGTATGACACTGCTGCCAATAATGAAGAAAAATTATGCATTGTCATGACTCAAAAATGGATTGCCAACTTCTTTAATCCAGTTGAAGCATATACCGATATACGTCGTACCGGATATCCTACCCTATTGCCTCAGAATGCAACGTATGCTCAATCTCCTTATAAAACCAGTCAAGATCCGGAACTAGGGCCGGTAAATATTCCACTAAAAGGTATCAATGCTTTTCCGAGAGCAATGTGGTATCCAAGTTCGGAAGTGACACGTAACCCTAACGTTACTAACGAAGGAAGAAATTTGAGCAATCCTATTTTATTCTGGGATAAATAAACTATTAATGATGAAAATAAAAACGAATATGAGATATATACAATTATTCATAGCAACTGCCCTTTGGGCATTGCTGACAGTCAGTTGCGATAGAGACCTCCCTTATCCTATAGACCAGGTAAAAAAAGGAGTAGTCATTGACATTGTTCGTGCACCCGACTCTGATGGGGTACTTTCTGCCGGAATAACAGACGGCAATTATAAAGTTTCTGTATCTATTCCCAAACAGCAAGGAGATTATTCCATGCTTGACTATGCGCAACTCTTATGTGTTTTCACTGATGTGAACGGCAAAACAACTTCCAAAGTCATCATAGATAACATTAAAGAATTCCCTAAAGATATATCAATAGATATGACCAACGTGTATCAGCAATTCGGGAAAGAAGCTCCTACACTAGGAGAAATTGTTTATTTCACAACCAATGCGGTTCTAAAGGACGGTTACGTTGTATATGGCTGGAATGAATATTCAGACTTCAACAACAAGCTCTTCACCGGATGGGAGGTTGATGGAAGAGCCTATTCATACAACGTCAGATATCCGGTTGCATGTCAATTGGATCTTGAAGAATTTGTAGGCCCTGTAGTATTAAATGACTTTTATGCAGAGTCTTATCGGGCAGAAATCGTTAAAACATCAGATACAGAACTGGAGATACATGGAGTTGCTGAAGGCGTAGAGCCTGATGGTATTCTAAAATTAACAATTGACACAAGCACTCACACTGTAAAAGTAAGCAAACAAATTGTTGCTCATGGAAGTGTTGCATGGGTTGGTGGTTACAATAATGTCGCCTATCAAGCCACTGGTACTATTGACGCATGTAAAGGTACAATAACATTGAATGGACCTCTGACTGTTGATGAAGGTAGCTTCGGTGATTATCAAATGATTATATCAACGAACTATTGACATATTCTAAAATAGAACATTTATAAAAAACATAATGTAACCGACAGTTTGATATTATTAAAATCAAGCTGTCGGTTTTTCTATAATAAAACAGAAGTTTTCTCTATATATAGAATTTAAAAATTACCAAAGTTATATCTTCATTTTGTTTTATTTGAGAATACCACCAATCCCCTCTCTCACAATATCCACCAATATCGGCTTCGCCCCGCTCACGAAACATTCCACCGCAATCACCATCAAGATCAATCCCATCAGACGCATCATCACATTATTTCCCGTCTCACCCAGGACATTCACCAACTTCGTAGAAGCACGAAGAATGAAGAAAGTCAATAGATAAATCAGGGCAATAGTGCCTATCAATATCCCCTTCATTTCATAGGAATGTGCATCCTGCATCAATACAATAGCGTTAGCAATCGCTCCGGGGCCACACAACATAGGTATACCGAGCGGAGTAATAGAAATATCATCCGCATACGTTTTGATTTCCTCATCTTTCAGCTTCATCGGTGTATAGCGGGCTTGAAGCATATCGAAGCCTATCTTGAAGATAATCACTCCCCCGGCAATACGGAATCCGTTAGTAGAGATACCGAAGAACTTAAAAAGGAACTGGCCGGCAAAGACGAAAACCATTATTGTGATAAACGACACAATAGTGGCGCGACGGACAATCGACTGACGCTCTTTCTCCGTCATTCCATGAGTCATCGTCAGAAAGACGGGCATTGTCCCCAAAGGGTTGGTCAACGTAAAAAACGAGGTGAAGCAAAGTAAAGCAAAAGGCAGAAGTGTACTATCCATGATTATATCGTATTTTTATGCATTTATTAAACGCAACAAAAATACGACTTAATCCAGAAAACTTATAATAAATTCATTAATTCTTTCAGAGAATGGATGTGATAAGTAGGAAGAAAAGGGAAAGTAGTCCGTTCCGTCACGTTGTAGAAGGCTTGATGCATCCCTATCCCATGCGCTCCGGTGATATCCGCTTCCCAGCTATCACCAATCATCAACGATTCGCGCAACTCCGATTGAGTGGCAGACAGGGCAAAATTAAAGATTTCAGGTCGGGGCTTCAACACTCCGAGATCTTCCGAAAGAATCACCTTCTTGAAATAACCATCCACACCCGCCGAACGCATCTTATGCGATTGCAATTCACGAAAGCCATTGGAAAGGATATACAGATTATATTTAGGGGCAAGATACTCCAACACCTCTCTGGCATAAGGCATCAGACCGCTTTTTGTAGGAATAACAGCAAAGAAATCTTTCGAGAACTTTTCAGCCAAATCCTCATCATTCACTCCTACCGCCTGCAAAGGATAAAAGAAACGCTGACGGTTCAGTTCATCTTTCGTCACCTTCCCTTCGCCATATTCAATCCAAAGTTCTGTGTTTCGTTTCTGATAAAGCATATAATAATGGTCGAACGAATCAAAGTAACGGTCGAATGCATATTTCTGATATACCTCTTCAAAGGTATCGCGGGCATTGCGGGAGAAAGCCCAGATAGTGTCGTCAAGATCAAAAAACAGATTTTTATATTTCATCAGTAGCTATGGGTGTATATAAGAAATAAAAAAGCCAATGTGCTAATTTCTCGAATTCAGGAATCAGCACATTGGCAATTCAAAAAAGGAATCCTACCTTATTTTACCTGGATCACCAAGTATCTGGATACACTCCAGAATTCATTAGGATTAGTAATCTTCAATGTCAGTTGACCTTTGTCATCTTTTACCAATTCATAAGAACCGGACGGATGAGTAGTCAGCAACTCAGCACGTTTAGAGTACAATTTGATTTCTTTCGTCGTACGGATATCGATTTGAGTGAAATAATCCTTGTTGAAATCAGCGCTCTTCAGAACATCTCCGCTCTGAAGAATCTTCTGAGCTTTCAATTCAGATTTTGTTCCGAATACGAACCAGGCAGCGTTCAAGCTCTTTTCCTGTTCGGCAACGGTTTTTGCTTTAGCTTCGTTTTCTGCAACCAATGTTTCTTTAGCTGCGGACAAGTCGCTGACAGCAGCGTCCAGTTCCTGAATACGGATATTCTTGGAAGCCAGTTCTGTCTGAAGCTCCTCGATACGCTGTTGTTTAGCGTTCAGTTCGGCAGTCAAAGCGGCAACAGCTTTTTTCATTTGTGCAGAATTGTAACTGCTATTCTTTAACTGAGCCTGCAATTTAGCGATCTGTGCTTTGTTTTCTTCCATCTGCTTAGAGATGAATTCGATGTCAGAAGCGATCTGCTGTTTGGCACTGGCTGAATTTTCTGTTATAGTTCCGCGTTGTAAGTCCACGCGGCTTTCAGCAGCATTGATCTTACGGAAACCTTCCTGTACTTCATTGAAAGTTCCCATCATATCATCCAGTTCAGCATTGCGCTGGGTCAGTTCCATCAATAGAGAATCATTTTCAGCCTTCAGGTCTTTGCTTCCACCTTTAAAGCCATCACACGAAGCCAACATGGCTGCGCATACAAATAAAACTGCTAACTTTTTCATACGTTTACGTTTTACGTTTTTAAATGAAGTT
>ERZ791872.1280-NODE-1280-length-16776-cov-4.508642_pt1 | contig 16776 bp, 12 predicted proteins | sample MGYA00510279_ERZ791872 | MGnify/ENA primary metagenome ERZ791872 (study PRJEB30046, sample SAMN00792103) | human gut metagenome | study: EMG produced TPA metagenomics assembly of the A metagenome-wide association study of gut microbiota in type 2... | reverse complement strand
AACCGGAACAAGAGACGGTATCACTGCTACTCAGATGGATATCAAGGTAGACGGTTTGTCTTACGAAATCCTGGAAAATGCTTTGAATCAGGCTAAAGAAGGACGTATGCATATCCTCGATAAGATTACCGAAACAATTGCAGAACCGCGTGCCGACTTGAAAGAACATGCTCCCCGCATCGAAACGATGACAATTCCTAAGGAATTCATCGGTGCTGTGATCGGCCCTGGTGGAAAGATCATCCAAGGTATGCAGGAAGAAACAGGTGCTGTGATTACTATCGAAGAAATTGACGGTATGGGCCGCATCGAAGTTTCCGGAACAAACAAGAAATGTATTGATGATGCAATGCGCATGATTAAGGCAATCGTTGCTGTTCCTGAAGTGGGTGAAGTGTACAAAGGTAAAGTTCGTTCTATCATGCCTTACGGTGCGTTTATCGAATTCTTGCCGGGCAAAGACGGTTTGCTGCACATTTCAGAAATTGACTGGAAACGTCTTGAAACTGTAGAAGAAGCCGGAATCAAGGAAGGTGACGAAATTGAAGTGAAACTGATTGACATCGATCCAAAGACAGGCAAATTCAAACTTTCCAGAAAAGTTTTGTTGCCAAGACCGGAGAAAAAGTAAAAAAGTGATAGCTTTTATATGACAAAGGATAGTCCGAAAACTAAGTTTTCGGACTATTTTTTTGTCTTATATTTTGCTTTTGTGAAAAAGTTTCTGTTCTTTTGTAGATTGAAAAATATGAATAACCCTTAAATCTAATGCGTGGTGTACAAAACAGATAATATATCTTCCATTCAACTTTTTTCTGAATTCTTTCATGAGAATCAGGAGAAGTTCCTGTCATTCGCCTATTCATACATCCGGGACAAGCAGGAAGCCGAAGATATATTGATGGAATCTATGATTACTTTGTGGGAAAACAGAGATAAATGGGAAGAAGATTCCAATCTGCACGCATTGTTGTTGACCATTATAAAAAATAAGGCGTTGAATTATCTGGCACACGTACAAGTACGTCTTCGTGCCGAAGAAGAAATAACCACGCATAGGCAGCGTGAGCTTGATCTTCGTATTTCTACACTGGAAGATTGTGAGCCGGATACTATTTTCAATGCGGAAATACAACACATCGTGCAAAAAGCTTTGAAACATATGCCGGAGCAGAGCCGGAAGATTTTCATGTTAAGCCGTTATCAAAATACTCCCAACAAAATAATAGCCCAACAACTGGGAATTTCTATTAAAAGCGTAGAGTTTCATATCACTAAAGCACTGAAAATCCTGCGCGCCGAACTGAAAGATTATCTTATTTCCATTCTTTTATAAAAAAAATCGCATTTTTCGTTAGGGTTGTCAGGGGCTGGCCTGTTTTATATATAGAGGGGGAGAAAAAGACCTCTTATTAAGTATTAACAGGAAAAAGACAAATTCACATGACCCAAGAGTTATTACATAAATATTTTAAGGGCAACACTACTGTTGAAGAAGAGAAACGTATTCTTGACTGGGTGGACGAGTCGGAAGAAAACCGCCGTACATTGCAGAAAGAACGTATGCTGTTTGATATTGCCCTTTTCACCGATTCCAAGACAAACAATAAGAGAGAGAAGGCGGCAATGGGCACTCGCATTTTACCTGTGTTAAGGTGGAGTGCCCGTATAGCTGCTGTTGCTGTCGTTGTATTATGTTGCGGGTATTTATTGCAGGAATACCAATATAATAAGGTGGCGCAGACGCAGACTGTGGCAGTTCCTGCCGGACAGCGGGCGCAGATCACCTTGGCAGACGGAACCAGAGTATGGTTGAACGCACAGTCTACATTAAGTTATTCTTCCAACTTCGGACGCAATGACAGAAACGTGGAGCTGGACGGAGAAGCTTACTTCGAGGTGGCGAAAAATAAAGAGATACCTTTTAATGTAAATACGGAGACGAACCAAGTGAAGGTGGTAGGAACGCATTTCAATGTATGCGCTTATAGAGGCAGCAATGAATTTACAACTACTTTGCTTGAAGGTATCGTCGATATCTACGCAAATGGCGGCGAACGTCCGCTCACTCGCCTGGGAGTGAACGAGGTATTTATTTCCCGTGACGGAAAGTTCAGAAAGGAACAGTTTACAGATTTTGATTATCTCCGTTGGAAGGATGGTCTATACTGCTTCGATGATACTCCCTTTAATCTGCTGCTCGGTAAACTTGAAAAGTATTATAAGGTGAAGATTATCGTGAATAATCCGAAAGTGCTGAATTATCGTTGCACAGGTAAGTTCAAAGATCAGGACGGTGTGGAACACGTACTTAAAGTGATTCAGAAAGATCATCCGTTCACTTATTCAATGAATGCCGAAAAAGACAGCATCTTTATAAAATAGAAACGAGCTCATGTTAGATATATACCTTAAATTAGTGCTAACCCTTAAAAGTATAAGAATTATGAATAACAGTCAATAACCCCACTATCTGAAAAGAGAATCGGAAAGTACCCCCATACTTTCCGATTCGAAACAGTCAAAAATCGACCTTAATCAATTTATTAACTTAACACGTTGCAAAGATATGAGAAAATTTTCTTTGAAAGGGCTTTTTTGCCCAAAAAGTTTAGAATCTAAGCAAATAATACTGACTATGAAGATCACTTTATTCCTTCTTCTGTTCGTAACGTTCCAAGCTTATTGTGAGAATGGATACTCTCAGAGTGCGAAAATCAGCATCCCCCGCTCGACGCTGAAAGTAAGTGAGTTACTCTCTAAGATAGAGTCACAGACCGATTACCTGTTCGTCTACAACAAACAAACGGTAGATGTGAAGCGGGTAGTTAATGTATCAGCCGACAATCAGCCGGTATCCGAAATACTCGACCGGGCTTTCAAAGGTACGGGTATCCGTTATGTAATGGAAGGCAATAATATTGTGCTGACCAAGCAGGTAGAAAATAGTGCATCCACACAGCAACAGAAGATAATTACCGTAAAAGGTGTCGTAACCGATGCAAGGGGCGAAGGTATTATTGGTGCCAGCATTGTAGAAAAAGGTACGACGAACGGAACCATTACCGACTTGGATGGTAACTTTACCTTGAAACTTCCTGCCGACGCTGTTCTTAATGTCTCGTATGTAGGTTATCAGTCACAGAGCATCCCTGTCAACGGGCAGACGACTTTCAATATTAAGATGGAAGAAGAAGCAATGGCTTTGGAGCAGGTAGTAGTTACTGCTATGGGTATCAAGAAGAAAGAAGCTTCTCTGACTTATTCTACCCAGCAAGTGGGCGGTGATGAACTGACCCGTGCCAAAGATCCGAATATGATTAACGCATTGGCTGGTAAAACCGCCGGTGTACAGATTACTAAAAGTGCGGCCGGACTGGGCGGATCTGCCAAGGTTTCTATTCGTGGCGCCCGTTCCGCTTTTGCCAGTGGAAATAACCAACCCCTGTATGTGATTGACGGTGTGCCGATGCTCAATAACAGTACAGAATCGACAGCTACCGTAATGGGTGGTGAAAATGACGGTGTGAATCGTGATGCAGGTGATGGGGTATCTAACTTGAATCCGGAAGATATTGAGAGTATGAGTATTCTGAAAGGTGCTTCTGCCGCAGCACTTTACGGCTCACAGGCAGCCAATGGTGTTATCTTGATTACTACCAAGAAAGGTAAGGCCGGTATGCAGAAAGTAACTTTCTCTTCCAATCTGACAGTAGACCATGCAATCAGTCTGCCGGAGTTTCAGAACTCATATGGGCGGATGGAAGGAGGAACCAGTAGCTGGGGAAAGGAAGGAAACCTCACGGATTACAACAATGTAGATAATTTCTTCAGTAATGGTGTGACTGCAATCAATACGGTTTCTTTTATGGGTGGCAATGACAAATCGCAAACTTACTTTTCTTATGCGAATACTACCGCCAAAGGTATCATTGACTCAAACAAACTTCAGAAACATAACCTTACTTTTCGTGAAACCGCCAGTTTCTTCAATGATCGCCTGAAGTTGGATGGTAATGTGAACCTGATGACGCAGACTATCAAGAATAGTCCTTCTTCCGGCGGATATTACCTCAATCCGTTGGTAAATATCTATGGTTTCCCGCGTGGAATGGATATGGCTCCTTATCGGGATAATTTTGAACTTTATGACGCAGATCGTAACATGAACCTGCAAAACTGGTATGTGACTAACGAAGACGGATCTATCAGTGAATGGGATCAGAACCCTTATTGGATAAAGAACCGTGTGACTAACAGGAACAAACGCTACCGTGCAATGGCTTCTCTGACGGCTAATGTGAAAGTGAATAGCTGGTTTACTCTGCAAGCTCGCGGCAATGTGGATTTTGTCAGTGATAAATTTGAAAATAAGATGTATGCTTCCACCTCTCCGAATATTGCCGGGACGTATGACGGACTGATGAATGGGCGTTATGTATGGTCGGATAGCCAGAATTTCCAGGTGTACGGTGACTTGATGGCTATGTTCAACAAGACATTCAACAAGTTTTCCATTAATGGGGCTGTCGGGACAAGTATCAATGTCACAACGGCCAACTCACTGATGATTGATTCCAAGCTTGCTTCATTATATCATCCCAATGTATTTACAGTTCCCAATGTTGTATCAACTTCCAAAGCGGCTATTTCCCACACTATCGACTCTAAACGTACTATTCAGTCGGTATTTGCGACCGCGCAACTCGGTTGGGACGAAATGCTTTATCTTGACCTGACAGCCCGTAACGACTGGTCGTCTACATTGGCTAATACGAATAGTAAAAATTCAGGTTTCTTCTATCCGTCTGTAGGTTTGACGTGGATTTTGTCCAAGACGCTGAAAATGCCCGACTGGATATCATTCAGCAAGATACGTGGTTCATGGGCACAGGTTGGTAATGACTTACCAATCGGCATTACCAGCCTTGCCGATATTGTACAGGCAGGGGGTGCTATTCAGGTGAACGATAGAGAGCATCGCGGTGACCTGAAACCGGAAATCAGTACTTCTTTTGAAGTAGGTACGGAATGGAGATTCTTTAACAGCCGTTTGGGAATCGACTTTACCTGGTATCAGACAGATACAAAGAACCAGTTACTGATGATGCCCAATCCGGCAGGTTCTCTGTATGCTTATCGCTATATCAACGCAGGTAAGATTCGTAACAAGGGTTTTGAGCTTACTGTCGACGGAACTCCGCTGATGAATGATAATTTCCGTTGGAAGACTGCGGTAAATGTATCTGCCAACCGTAACAAAGTGGTTTCCCTGCATCCCGATTATACGCAGTTCTCTTACGGACAGGAAGGCTTCTCTATGGCTTATCAGATGCGTATCAAAGAGGGTGGTAAATTAGGAGATATTTATGGAAATGCTTTTGTCCGCAATGATGACGGCTCCATTCAAGTGAATGCTGACGGTTCGCCGGTGAACAAGACCGGTAATAAGGATCTTCTTGGCAATGCTAATCCGGATTGTTTGTTGGGATGGAGCAATACCTTCACTTACAAAGGTTTTACTTTGTATTTCCTTGTCGATGCACGTATCGGCGGTGATGTAATGTCATTGACAGAAGCCGACCTGGATTCTCGTGGTGTAACCAAAGCGACTGCTGAAGCTCGTGACCGCGGTTATGTAGAATATAATGGTCAGAGATTTGAAAATGTGAAAGGCTTCTATGGATCAGTAGGCGGACGTAACGGTATCTCGGAATATTATATGTATGACGCAACCAATATCCGCTTGCGTGAATTGTCACTAAGCTATGCTCTTCCGAGAACGTGGTTGGCAAAAACAAAAGTTTTTCAGGGAATTGATGTATCGTTCGTTGCCCGCAATTTATTCTTCTTCTATAAAGATGCTCCATTCGACCCGGATGCAACTTTATCGGTAGGAAACAACAATCAGGGTGTGGATGTATTTGGAATGCCGACTACCCGCAACATTGGATTCAACGTTAAATTTACATTCTAACTTTAAAATAATTGAGCATTATGAAAAGATATAAATATATACTAGCATTACTAATGGGGGGATTGTTCAGTTTCTCGGGATGTACCGATAATTTTGAATCCGATAATGAACTGAAAGGCGCATTTAATGAAGAAGCGCAATCCTATGACCGCCAGAAATACACAATGCCGCTGGAGGTTGTGCAATCAGGAATTTATTTCCAATACAATTGGGGAGACGGCTTGAACTGGCCGTGGCAGTTGACGCAGTCGCTGCAACATGATATGTTTTCCGGATATTTCCATGATCCTACGGCCAAGTTTAATGACAAGAACTCTGTCTATAATATCAACACCGGATGGTCTAATGCGGCCTGGAACTATACTTATCAATATATATTCCCGGCCATATACAAAGCGGAGCTTAATACAAAAGATGTGGAAGAAGCCATCCAGTACTATGGCATAGGTAAAATATTGAAAGTGGAGCTGATGCATCGTATCGCAGATTCATATGGGCCTATCGTGTACAGCAAATTCGGCAACGGTGAAGCCAATGCGGTAGATACGCAGCAGGAAGCTTATATGGCTTTTTTCAAAGATTTGGATGCCGGAATCGAGGCGCTTGATAAATATCTGGCGGATGGCGGAAACGATGCGATTTTCAATGCTCATGATATGATGAACGCCAAAGGTATCAAGGGATGGATCAAATTTGCCAATTCACTACGTCTCCGTCTTGCTATCCGTATATCCAATGTCGATAAGACTACGGCGATAGCTCAAACTAAAAAAGCACTTGAGAATCCTTATGGAGTATTGGAAAACTCTCAGGATATTATCCAGGTGTCAGGCCGTGGATATACTAATCCTTTGTATGGCGTAGCAGGATGGGGAGAAGTTTATATGGGGGCAAGCATGGCGTCCTTGCTGAATGGCTATGAGGATCCTCGTCGTGAGAAATGGTTTAATAAGGCAACTCTGGCTGGTCATACGGATAAATGGATTGGTATTCCGCAAGGAGTATTGATGAGAGAAGGTGATCCCAGTTATTACAGCGGTTATTCGGCTTTCAATGCAATCAGTGGTGAGACGACTCCTGCTATTCTGATGACAGCGGCAGAGATTTGGTTTTTGAGGGCGGAAGCGGCTTTGCGCGGGCTTACAACTGAAGATGTGAAGGTTTGTTATGAGACAGGCGTAAAAAGTTCGTTTGCTCAATGGAAGGTTGATGGAGTCAACGACTATTTGGTAAGTGACAAAAAACCGGTGGGATATGTAGATTACGTTCCTGCCAGTGGTGGCAAAGATATGGATGCGCTTATTACCATTACTCCGAAGTGGGACGATGGGGCAACTCCTGAAGTACAGTTGGAACAGATAATTACTCAAAAGTGGCTGGCCTGTTTCCCTGAGAGTTATGAAGCCTGGTCGGAACAACGTCGTACCGGTTATCCGAAACTGTTTAAAGTACAGACAAACAATAGTGGCGGAACAATTGATACGGAGATTATGATTCGTCGTTTGCCATTCTCTACGGATGATGCCGACAAGGATCCTGCACAATACGGATTCTTGAAAGCTGCCCTTGGCGGAGCTGATAATGGCGGAACCCGTCTCTGGTGGGATGCCGGACAGAATAGATTTTAGAAGCAGATGAGTAGTTTATAATTATAGGTATAACTTTTTTGATTCAAACGTGTTTTCTCCATGTATTAGGAAATGAGAGGAGAAAGATTGCGTGGGAGTGAAGTCGAGGGGGCTTCGCTCCCTTTTTTGTTTGCAATATTCAGAATAAGTTGCGGATATGGCTGCTTTTTTATCATTTTATATTTTTAATGTGTATTATATTTCAATAGTAATAGTAAAATGATTAGATTTGCACCGATTTATTAATAGTTTTAAGGTAAAAGAGAAAATTGCAAACGAGGCACACAATCAAATTCTTAACCAAATAATAAAACATGAAGAGAAATTTGTCTATTTTAATTGCATGTATTTGTGCGATTTCCTTAAGTGCGCAGAGCGCAGGTATTAACTTTCTACACGGTGCCACATGGGCGGAAGCCGTAACAAAAGCAAAAGCAGAGAATAAACTTATATTCATAGATTTCTACACTCAATGGTGTGGCCCTTGTATGAATATGGCACAGACTGTCTTTTCTTTGCCGACAGTGGGGTATTATTACAATAATACGTTCGTCAATCTGAAAATAGATGCGGAAGAAGGCGAGGGAGTTACGCTGGCAAAGAAATACGGAGTACGCAGCTATCCTACTTATGCGTTCATTGACCCTACTACTGAAGAAATAGTTCATAGAAGCAGTAGCCGTCAGTCGGCAGAACAGTTCATTCAGACAGGAAAAGATGCCACGATACCTGCACAACGTTCTTTCTATTTGCAGGAACAATATGCGAACGGTAACAGAGAACGTGCGTTTTTAATCAATTACATCAATTACAACCACTCCGTTTATGCGCGTGATAATGTTCAGAAAGCATTTGAAGATTTGTTGAAAGGTGGTGCCAGGTTGACAGACCCCGATATCTGGGAAGTCTATGTGAATAATATCTCAGGCATGACCCCTTATCTGAAACAAGTGTCGGACAATTATGCGGATTTCTGCCAACGCTTCGGGAAGAAAGTGGTGGATGCAAAGTTAGCTAAAGAAACAACCTACGGTGATCTGACTGCTATTGAAGCTTTATGCGATTACGAAGGAAAGGACTTCAATTGTAAAATGATTCGTATCAACAATAGTGTTAACGCAAAGAATTATGATGCTGCCGCAGCTCAGATTGACGCAATGATTGCAGATCCGAATGTTGACCAACAGGAACTTATCTCCCGGCTGAAATTTATCGCACGTTTAAGCTATAAGGTAGACGAACTGCCTGATGCATGGTTTTACAAATGTGTAGACTATTTGAGATATATCGCTTATAATCAGAAAGACAGAGATGATGCTTATATTCATCAGGAATATGCGTCAGCTTTGGAGATGGTGGTTCGCAGGATGAATGACAAGCAAGTAGTTCCGGCTTATATCATTGCCCCACCGACACACGGTAAGCCTATCTATAACATGCGTCCGGATGCATTGAAAGCAAAGCCTAAACGAAAATAACATAAACATATTTAATTAATTGCTAGAATATGAAAGTAGCAAACATTACGAAGCGAAGCAGTATATACGGCTTGCTCGCTTTAAGTGCTATGTCGTTTTATCCGGTTTCTTCTGCTTATGCCGAGCAGATGAAACATAACGATACGACAATGGAAGTGAGCCAGAAGAAAGTAAGAATTACTGGTGTGGTAAGAGATGAGAACGGAGATGTGGTTCCCGGAGCCAGTGTTATAGTGAGAGGTACTAATAATGGTACGGTCACTAATATAGACGGACAATTCTCACTGAATGTTGAGGCGGGGAACACGTTGGTGGTGTCTTTTGTGGGATATACCAACGCTGAGTTGAAAATCACTCAGGACAAGTCTAATTATACAGTAGATTTAAAACCTGCAAGCCAATTGTTGGACGAAGTGGTAGTGACCGGTTATCAGACAATCTCAAAAGAACGTGCGACAGGTTCTTACGCTATCATGACACCGAAGGATATAGAAGGAAAACTTCAGACTAATATCTTGGATAGAATGGAAGGAAAAGTTGCGGGGTTGGACTTGAGGGTGTCAGCGGATAAGGACGTCGTTCCGTCTATACGTGGTATATCGACTTTGGTTAAAGGAAAACGAACACCATTGTATGTCGTAGATGGTATTCCTTATGAAGGGGAACTGGATGCTATTAACCCTGCCGATATTGTTAATGTTACGGTTTTGAAAGATGCTACGGCGGCTTCTATCTATGGAGCCCGTTCGGCGAATGGGGTTATTGTAATCACTACCCGTTCCGGTGAAAAAGGTAAAACCCGTGTCAGTTATAATGGTAGCGTCAAGTTTACACCGTTGCCTTCACATAGCTATATGAATCTGACTTCAAGCGGTGAATTGGTCGACTTGATGCAAGAGTTATTCGGATATTATCATAATCCGTATCAGCCTACTGATGCACGTTCTACGAATGAAATTTATTTGTTGATGTATAAGCGCGAAGCGGGTGAAATTGCTACCGATGCGGAGTTGCAGTCACAACTTGATGTATATCGCAATCGTGATAGTTATTCACAGATTAAGGACGAGCTTCTGCGCAAAGCTGAAATTACACACCAGCATAACATATCATTCAGTGGCGGTTCTGATATTTATAAATATGCTTTATCGGCAAACTATCAGGAAAATCTTCCTTACGAGAAAGAGCAATCCAATCAACGTATCGGCTTTAACTTAAAGAACCAGTTTGATTTCTTTAAATGGTTGCAGGTTAATGTGGGTATTATCAACAGCAACTACAAAGCAGATTACGATAATGGCTTTCAAGGATTTAGTAATTTGTATTCAAAACCCTACCGGATGCTTCGCAATGAAGACGGTACTCCTGCTATATGGACAATGAATCGCACCCAGGAATCTATTGATGGATTAGTTGCTAAAGGGTTGCTTGATGAAACTTACCGTCCGTTGGATGAAATAGACAAGGCACACTATAACAATGAAAAAAAATATCAGAATTTGAATGTTAGTGCCAAATTCAAGATTATGCCTGAATTGAATTTGTCGATATACTACCAAAATGAAAATACTTCTATTTATAATAGTCAGTATTATGATGTAAATTCATATACAATGAAGTCCACGATAAATGATGCTACTGTTATTAAGGACGGAACGATAACCAACCATATACCTGTAGGTGGGCGTCTAAGTGAGACTTGGAATAAGAATAAGTCATATACATTTCGTGTACAAGCGGATTTTAATAAGGAATTTGGCAGACACGATGTACAAGTACTGGTTGGTGCTGAGAGAAGGCAGGTAAAGACACAAAGTTCATATTATACCAAATGGGGGTATGATCCGCAAAGTTTAACATGGAAATCGTTTAATGAACTGCAATTGGGAACAGGTATAAGTGGAGCAGAGGCTTTATATGGCAGCTATTATTTTAGTGGACCGTATGACAAGTTTACTGATACCGATGACCGCTATGTCTCATTCTATGGTAACGCATCTTATTCGTTAGACCATCGTTTGTCTGCCACCGGTAGTATTCGTATTGACCAGTCGAACTTGTTCGGTACAGACCCCAAATACCAATATCGTCCGTTGTGGTCAGCCGGATTGCATTATGTAGCTTTGGAAAACTGGCAATGGATTGATCGTCTGGCTATACGTGGAACGTATGGTATCAATGGTAATATAGCCAAAGACAGCGGCCCGTATATGATAGCTACAACTAATTCGCGTCCCAACTCCTACACGAATGAATATTACTCGTACATCTCTACTCCCCCCAATCCGACTTTGCGCTGGGAAAAGACAGGAGTATTTAACCTCGGCGTTGATTTCAATATTTTGAATAACCGTTTGAGCGGAACAATCGAGTTTTATAATAAAAAGACGGTAGATTTGTTGGGGCAACGGCAGACCGACCCGACTTCCGGTTGGGGCTCTTTGCAGTTGAATTACGGTCAGATGTATAATCGCGGTGTGGAAGTCACTTTGCATAGCGAAAATATTCGTACACATAGCTTCAGTTGGTCTTCTGATTTCATCTTCAGTTATAATAAGAACAAACTGACTCAAATAGAGAATTCGGGAACTTCAGCTCAGAGTTATTTCGGATCTTTGCAGAATCGTGAGGGCTATCCTATGAATTCTATATTTGTAGTCCGTTATGCCGGTTTGGATAAGGAAGGTTTACCGCAGGCTTATAAAGCCGACGGAACCATTGTCAATAGCTACGCTTTGTTAGAGCCGGAAGATTTGGTACATGTGGGAACTACCACTCCTCCTTATTCCGCTTCTTTATCAAACCGGATTGCTTACAAGGGATTCGATCTTGATTTCATGTTTATATTTTATGGCGGCCATAAATTAAGAGATGTTGCGGCAAGCAGTATGTTCACGATGTATCCTGTGATGAACTCTACCAGTGCGATAGATCGTGACCGTCTTAACTTCTGGAGACAACCGGGTGATGAGAATGATCCGAACATGGCTCCTGCTTTCCTGTATGGCAACAGCCGTTCAGGTCAGGTGCAATACTTGTGGAGTGCGGCGGATAAGCATATCCAGAAGGGAGATTATATTAAGCTGCGCGACCTTTCTATAGGATATACATTCCCTAAAGTATGGATCAAAAAATTCTTTATGCAGAACCTTCGCGTAAACCTGCAAATTCAGAATTTATGGTATTGGGCTGCCAATGACAAGAATTTAGATCCGGAAGTATGGTCAGGAACAAGCCTTTCGCCGTCCAGAGGGCAGCATATTCCTGCAACTTACACAATCGGACTATCGGCTAATTTTTAAAAACAAAATTTGAATAGTAAGAATAATATGAAAATAACAAAATATATTGCTATCGCTTGTGCTATCTTATCTTTAGCTTCCTGCGATGACTGGTTGGGCAATAAGCCGAAAGGTTATACTATTCCCGAGACTTATGCTGATTACGAAAAGTTAATATCCAGTCAATATCTAATTAATGTATTAGACCCTTATTTGGTTTATTTCACTGACGATCCGATGATGGTGGAAAAAGGCGAAACGACAGTTGAATGGTTCGAATATATCGGTAAAAAAGACCATGAAAGGAATATCTTCTCGTTCCAGCCAGGACAGGTCTACACACCCGGAAACAGTGATGCTATCTGGGAAGATGCATATGCTAACATTTTCAGTTATAATGCCATTATTAATAATGTATTAAGCGCTACCGGCGGTAATGATGTCGACAAGCGCCGTCTGCAAGCAGAGGCATTGGTAGGTCGTGCGTTCGAGTACTTATGTCTGATTAATGTATATGGAAAGCAATATGATGCTTCTACCGCAGCTACGGACTATGGAGTGCCTTTGGTGTTGAGTGAAGAAGTAGGGGGCGGTAAATATAAGCGTAATACGGTTGCCGAAGTTTATGAACAGATAAAAGAAGATTTGGAAACTGCTTCCGCAAGTTTGGCTGACAAAAAAGCGTTCCCTTTCTATCCCACTAAAAATGCTTGTTATTCAGTGTTGTCCCGTATGTATCTGTACATGGGTAATTATAGCGAGGCTTTGAGATATGCCAATATGATACTTTCTGATCCGCAGAATATTCAGTTAATCGAATATAAGAACTATAAGAAGATCGACGGAACTCAATGGAGAAATATCGTAACGGATGACGATAACGAGACACAGTTCCCCGATGGACAATATGGTTTCCCAAGCCCGGAACAGATTTATACCCGTTATATCAGTAATCATACTTTCAACAGTGTAGCTGAAAGCGACGATTTGCGTCAGGCTTTTGCCAAGAATACGGATACAGAGGCAGGTGAAGTGGATTTGCGTGAATATTTATTTTTCCGTTCCGACTGCATGAACCGGGGAGCGGGTATGGAATACTTCAAAGGATATACCGTTTATACAGCATGGATACAAATCAATGCAGGGACTTCCATTCCTGAAATGCTCCTGATTGCGGCAGAATGTGAAGCGCGCGTGGGATCTACTTCCAAAGCTATCGGCTACCTGAACACTTTGCGTGCATCCCGTATCAAAAATCATATTGCATATGATGCTGCGGACTATACAGATAGACAAAAAACATTGCAGTTAGTACTTGACGAACGTCGTTGTGAGTTCGCAATGATAGGATATATGCGATATGTGGATTTGCGGCGTCTGAACAAAGAACCTCAATTTGCAAAAACGATAGTCCATAAAGTGGGAAATGAGACATGGGAACTTCCGGCGAATGACCCGCGTTATATTATGCCTGTTCCCCAAAATGTATTGGAATATAATCCGGACATTCCTCAGTATGAACGTTAATAGATAGAAATTGTATGTACAAAATAACATCAATGATGGTACTCGGCTTAGCGCTGAGTGCCTTCACGACAGCAGAAGCCGCCAAGCTGACTTTCAAGATAACCAATCCCGATGAAACTGCTAAGGTGGTATTAACCTTTGCTCAGAGTAATGAACAAAAGGAAATTGCGATAGATGCAGCCGGAAATGGAAGTATTGAAATCACAGACTTTGCGCCGCAATATGTAACCATGCAATATACTCGTGGACGCCGCACCCTTTATCTGGATCCTAAACAGGATCTTAGCCTTTCGTTCAACAGCGATGATATGTGGAAGAATGTAACTTTCGCAGGAGAAGGAGCAGCTATCAACACTTACTTGGGAAGCGGAAAACTCAAGTCGTTAGGCATGCCCGATATGAAAATGCAGGAAGATGCCATCTTGCACAGGGGCGATAGCCTGTATGCGGCTAATTGTCAGGTTCTGGAGTCTTCACAGTTGCCTGCCGACTTTACTGCACTAGAGAAGGTGCGTTTGCAGTATTACACTTACTATTATCTTCCATTGTACGCTTCTTATCATTCTTATTACGGAAAAGATAAAGACTACACTCCTTCGGAAACATTCTATAAAAAGCTGAAAGCACTCACCCCGATTGACGCCAAACTGTTGGCTCTGAGAGAATACAAAGCATACTTGCCCGGCGCTGTTACAGCTTTGAGCCTCGAAGGAAAAACAAACGATTCAAAAGTGATTGAACAACGTGTCCATTATGTGGATTCTGAAATAAAAGATGCGGAAGTTGCAGAGTTTCTGATGAATGAATTCGTTTATAGTTATGTAGAGAATAGCGGTTTGGACGATGCTGACAGCCTGATTGCCATGTTTCGCAAACATGTGAAAGATGCGCAGTCTATAGAAAAGTTTAATACACTTTGTGGCAAATGGGAAAAGCTGAGATCGGGTAATCCGTCCGTTAGTTTCTCTTATACGGATATAGATGGTAAAACCGTTTCCATGGCTGATTTGAAAGGTAAGTATATTTACATTGACGTATGGGCTACATGGTGTGGCCCTTGCCGCGGAGAACTTCCTTCATTGAAAGAACTGGAAGAAAAATATGCGGGCAAGGATATTTACTTCGTCAGTATGTCATGTGATAAAAACAAGAAAGCATGGGAAAACATGGTAAAGAAAGATGAACTGAAAGGAATCCAACTTCACATGGGTACTGACAGGTCGTTTATGGATGCCTATCTTATTAATGGTATTCCCCGGTTTATCCTGTTAGACCGTGAAGGCAAAATTATCTCTGCTAACATGACACGTCCTTCGGACTCCAGAACAGCAAAGAGGTTTGATGAATTATTAGGTCTTTAATACCTGCTTTTTACTTCTAAACATTAGGGTGGATTACAGATTATTCAGAAATAAAGAGGGCTCGCTTCATGATTGGAAGCGGGCCCTCTTTGGGATAAAGAAACTGGTTAGGGTATTTATATATTAGGGATGAGGATTTATTTTTTAGTTAGATGTTGAGTGAATATTTCTTCTGATTTATAGTCTTCTGCAATCTGTTTTATCCGTTCATTGGTTTGGTTTAATATCTCATACAATTCTGTTTCATCGAAACAATCTCCCAGTTCTATGGCAGGTGTCAGAAAATCGGGTCTGTTATCTCCTTCTTTTTCATGGATTATAACTACGATTTTCCCTTCTTGATTCGTGGAAAACAAAATGCCGTGTTTTCGGATTAACTCAATAAATTCTTTTACGAACTTATATTCTTTTATTGTTAATATTCTTTCCATGGTTTTCTGTTTGTATGTTGTTTGCTGCAAAGTTCGCGTTTTTTTCTATAATCAGGCTGTTTGGAAGTATTCATTTTATTACTTTTGACCGGTAGTAATATTCCTTTTATCCATATTATCACATCTATTCGTTTTTTTCGTATATTTGCTTCGAGCGAAACTTTTCATTTGTATATTTGTTGGATTTTAAAAAGAAGAAATCAAGAATGGAAACAGAAGAATTGACTATTGGGAGAGTCCATCACGGACGCAATATACGTCGTACCCGTATTGAAAAGAATATGAACCAGGAAGGTTTAAGTGAATTGGTACACCTTTCACAACCTGCTGTCTCTAAATATGAGAAGATGAAAGTGATTGATGATGAAATGTTGCAGCGTTTTGCACGGGCATTGAATGTTCCTTTTGATTATCTTAAGACTTTAGAAGAGGATGCACAGACGGTGGTGTTTGAGAATAATACGGTGAATAATAATGACCAAGGAGGAGCTAACTTTAATTTGGGAACTGTTAAGACATGTGATGTTGATAATGATAATCGAGTTAACAATTTCAACCCTATCGACAAAATCACCGAACTCTACGAACGTCTTTTAAAAGAAAAGGATGAAAAGTATGCAGCTTTAGAACGTCGTTTGCAGCATATTGAGCAAAGTTTGCAGAAATAGAAAAATAGATAATTGAAAGGAATCGCAATATGATGAAACAAATACCATACGGAATAACGGACTTTGGACGAATTCAGAAAGAGAATTATTATTATGTGGATAAGACAATGTTCATTGAAAAAATAGAGATGCAACCGCCTTATCTATTTCTGATCCGTCCCCGTCGATTTGGGAAGAGTCTGACTTTGGCTATGTTGGAAACCTATTACGATATTAATTATGTCGAACAGTTTAATGAATTGTTCGGGCATTTATACATAGGTCAGCATCCTACCAGGCTACATAATAAGTTTCTCATTATGCGGTTTAATTTTTCCGAAGTAAGTTCTAATGTCAATGAGGTAGAGCACTCGTTTAAACTTCATTGTTGTAACAAGATAAAAGACTTCGTATACAAATACGAGCATTTGTTGGGAAAAGAAATT
>ERZ791872.1278-NODE-1278-length-16792-cov-7.848300_pt1 | contig 16792 bp, 10 predicted proteins | sample MGYA00510279_ERZ791872 | MGnify/ENA primary metagenome ERZ791872 (study PRJEB30046, sample SAMN00792103) | human gut metagenome | study: EMG produced TPA metagenomics assembly of the A metagenome-wide association study of gut microbiota in type 2... | reverse complement strand
TTTGATACAAAGATAGCGTCTTCTATGACAGCCCTATGTCAGTAAGTCTAAATATAGAAGAGTTTTTTCATCGAAAGTACTTATTTTTTATAAGTAATTGAGAATGAGATAAGTTTTTATCTCATAAAAAGAAGAGGTTACGAATTAGAAATATACAGAATGTAGCATCCTGCTGTGATTTGCATAACCATTCAAAGAACTCTTTCGGTTGCAAAGGTACGATATTTAATCGGGGATAAAGAATGTTTTAAGTTTTTTTTTAAGTATTTGCATCTTTTCGATGAGCCAAGGACAGCTCATGTTTCTTTCGAGGGCAACGACAATGCATCTTATAACTGCAACATCATAAGCCATAATGCCAAACTCATACATAGGGAAGATGGCAACTATTTTATGGCTACAGCCACTGTGAGCACACAGGGACAAAATACCCCAATATTGCAACAGTACATGAAAGTCGATGTCAGAATCATCGTCAGCAATAAAACGTTATGGCAACAGGTATTCGGATAAACTATATCCGAATACCTGCTGTTTGTTTTTGGATGCATATTGTGTTGGTAAGCATCAGATTTTACGCAAAAGTTCTAATTTCCATAAAATTCCTCTTGTAAATCATTGGATATTTAGAAAAATATCGTATCTTTGTCCCCGAATTAAGGCGTTCTTTGCATATTGCAAAATACAGAAACGAGCAGAAGTCCGCTCGTTTCCATCTTGTTACCTATATAATATAGGCAAACGCCCAACTTCTTGATTTTCAATCAAAGTCCAATTTAGAGTGAGTTAGTCTTTTTAACCAATCATATCTTACAGTTCTTTCAGCCCTTGTCAACTGCCCTGTTCATCGGCCTTCCGGCTGAAAGTATTTCCTGAAAGGAAAGATTCTTTGCTTTCAGCTTTCAGCCGATATTGTAATCATGAGATTCTTCATGCTTAATAAATGCTATTTCATTAGAAACTTTAGTATTGGAAAATTCACGTATTTCACTGTATTGGATCTATAGATGGAAGGTGTTGGATCTATAGATGGGAAACGCTGGATATATAGATGCGTCATTGAATTTTATTAGATAGTATTTTTTAGTAAATATCATTGTTTGTTTTGGGGTAAAAGAAGCAATGATAACCATTAAAACATTGCTTCTTTTCCTGCGCGTTTTTATGCACAGTGACTATTCTCCTTGTCAACTTGACCCTTGTTTCACTAAAGAAGTATTGGCTGAAAGCTGAAAGCAAAGAATCTTTCCTTTCAGGAGATACTTTCAGCCGAAAGGCCGATGAACAGGGCAGTTGAGGAGAGCTGAAGAGCTGTAAGATGAAAAACAACTTTTCTTGCTGAAGTAGGTTTGTTACCACTGTTACCATATAATATTTTGTTTTTATGTGAAAGTTGTGGTTATTTGAAGCGTCAATAAAATCTTATATCACATGAAAACAACATTTCTACTTTTAAGAATTCAAACATCTAAACGGATAGTTGCCATATTTCTGCTATTCGTGGTTTTATCTATGTGGGCTGCTGCTGATGCATACGCTCAAAACAAAATCAAGTATACTTACGACAGTGCCGGTAATCGGTTGTCTCGCCAAAAGGAAATTGTGGTTCAGACAAGGGGAGTCTTGAGCGATGATGAAGGAGAGCCTTCCATATATGAAGAAAAACTTTCGGAAACTAAGGTGACAATTTATCCCAACCCTACCCGTGGTATGCTCAAAGTTGATATTTCAGGAGTTGAGAAGTTTGAGAATGCCCGAATATCTCTCTATGATCTTACCGGGACATTGATGCAACAATGGGGCAGTATATCTCAGTCCAATGCGGTAGATATATCTGATCGAACTCCGGGGATGTATATCATGCAGATAGTCTATAATGGTAATACCAGTAGTTGGAAAATAATTAAAGAATAACCTAAAGCTAATACGCTATTATGAAGAGAAGAATATTTTTTATCTTGGTACTGTTATGTACCTTATCAGGATATGCCCAAATCTCAGTAGGCCGGGATTCTCTTGTTATAGATCCATTAAAAGATGAATTCATGCAAGAAGCTGATGAAGACGGACTGTATAAAATCGTGACAGAAGTCAATGAGTTGTCGTCGGAAGACAGTGCCGTCCGAAGTGAAGTTCTTTCGTTAGACGCCCCTCTCTTGAAGCCCCCGTTGAAACCATTAGATCCATTAGATCCGTTTGAACCGTTAGAACCGTTAGATCCTCTTTTGCCGGCGCCTCCATCCCTGCCCGAATTGCCAAGCACGGTAGAGATAGACCGGGCAAAAGCAGTAGGTGAAATACCTATTCAATCGAGAATAGAAAATGGCTCACTCACATACAGTGTACCTATTGAAATATATGGAGGGAAAAACGGACACCAACCCGCTCTTGCCTTATCTTATAATAGTCTGATGGGGAATAGTATTGCCGGATACGGGTGGTGTATAGGAGGATTATCCTATATATCTATTTGTAATTCAAACTATTATTATGATGGAAGCAATGCAAAACCGGCTAGTTTAGATAAGAATTCTGCCTATTCATTAGATGGGAGTCGGCTTATTAAGATATCAGAAACGTCTTCTCAAATCGATTATCAGACAGAGCACGGCAATGTGAAAGTTACATTTTATGCACCATCAGGAAAATACTATTTTGATGTTTGGTATCCGGATGGAAAGAAAGTAACTCTTGGATATTCCACCAATACATCGGCACAAATTACTTACCCGATTACTAAAAGTGTAGATGCATTCGGAGACTATATTGATTTTACTTATCTGTTGGATAATAACGTCTATTATGTCACCGAGATCAAATATGGCAGCAATTCTACTCAATATGGTGCTGTAAAGTTTACCTATCAGACAAGAAGCGATGTTCAATCTTCTTATATAGCGGGGCGGCTGATGAAGGATAGTAAGTTATTGTCGAAGATAGATACATATTATCAATCATCAATGCTTCTTAGTACTTATACGCTGAGTTATGACACAAGTATATATAGTTTCTTGTCTAAACTCAGTCTTAAATCGAATGGCAAAGAAGTTAATCCGCTGATGTTCTATTATGGAGGTGAGTCTGACGAAAGTCGTTTCCAGACAAGCACGGCTTTTCTTGAAACTTATTTTGCTAACAGTAAGGCTCCTGATCTTATCCTGCATAAGGGTAAGTTTAATTCTCTTACCCGGAGTGAGGGACTCGTTGCCTATCCTAATTTTGAATCTTATGGTATAACCGCTTATGATAAAAAAGGAAATTACCAGTATGGAAGTAAATATGATCCTGCACAGAATCTGTTGGTTTATAAGAATCTCGGAGATTACCTCTGTTCACCGGTAAAGATTCAGGCAGGTAATGGATTCCAGAAATTATATCCTGTTGATATAGATGGCGATGGAAATGATGAGCTGGTTAGAATTAATTATTGGTTGCATGATCAGAACAGCGCCAAAGTAGATATTACTACCTATGATAAGAATATGACAGCCCGGAATGCATCCTTCTTATTAGAAGGAACATTTGCAGAAGGCAGCAGGCAAAGTGCTGTTCCCAGATTATTCATTACCGGAGATTTCAATGGAGATGGGAAGATGGAATTGGTTGCCGTTTCGGGTAACAAACTTCCGAAGGGGGAAACCAGGACATGGTCAAGAACCACTATGTTTAATCTGGAAGTGAGGACTAAGATATATGATCAAACTCCATTCTTATTTGATTATTTTAAAGATGCGCTTTTTGCTGTCGACTATAACGGGGACGGGAGAACGGACATTTGCCTCATAAACGGAAGTGGAACTTATATTTACTCATATCAGGGAGGTGCTTTTGTGCAGATTGCATATACAAGCGGCATTAAGAGCACAGATATATCGGGTGCTTCCAAAAGAGAATTGTTGGTTGAAGATATTAACGGTGATGGGCTCACCGATTTTCTTTTAGGTCCGAAGAAGAATGATTACTGGATTGAAATGAAAAAACGCCCTTGTGGTGAATGTAGTGGCTGTAGAGGTGAGATTATTGATGTTCCGATAATAAAGGATCCCTTCCTCCCTAATAATGGTGGTAAGGTTGATAGCGATAAGGCTTTTGAATTTACCACTCCGTGTATCAGACCCATTTCTTATCCGGTAACTCACTATAATAGTACGTATAAAACCTGGACTGCTTTATTGGCAACCGGTAGTGGATTTGTAAGCAGCACATTTGAGTTTTTATCTAATTCCGATACCAATTATCAGTTTCTGTTTCATGATCTGAATGGTGATAAACTTCCCGATTTAGCTGTAAAATCCGGAACTCAAATCAGTGTACATCTGAACCAGAACGGTAAACTGAATACTGTGGCCGAATCTGCAAAAGTGACTGTAGATTCTGATTCTCATTTTATAACAGGAACTATAGGAGATGGTTATAGTTGTAGGACCAGCCAATTGCTAAGTATAAAGGATGCCACTGTCACTCCAATCTCCTTTACACGTAATGATGCCCGGGGAAGAATGCTGACCGGCATGATTAACAGTTATGGGGTAATTGAGAAATTTGATTATGAAAATCTTACTAATGGCAATATGTATTGGACGACATCTGGTTATAGTACAACTTTCCCATACAATAAATTATATATGGACATCAATGTTGTCAGCAATACATATTCTTTTTATGGCAATACGTATTTGTCTTCTAAATCATACTATTACAATGATGCCGTTACACATCGCCAAGGATTAGGATTCAGAGGATTCAGGAAAATTACAATGCATGATAATATGAAAGGGACTCAGGTTGAACTGACTTTTGATCCAATGAAGTTTGGAGTTATAACCCAGTTAGTTAATCCTATGTCTGAAGCTTCTTATTATTATACTGTATCTATTGCCTCAAATAAGGTAGCCAAGATAGCATTGAGCAATAAAACAGAAAAGGATAAATTAAAGAACACAACTGTTAGTTCTAATTACATTTATGATACTTATGGTAATGTGACCCAAGAGACGGTTACTTACAGTGACGGCCTTATAGTAACAACCAACAACTCTTACCATAACACAAATGATGCTTCTACTTACAGGATAGGTTTTCTGTACGATCAAGTAACCACAAAAACAAGAGATGGCTCAACATGGGTTGACAGGAAGTATATACCTGTATATTCTAATCAGCTTCCGGTTGTAAAAGTACACTATGCAAATAATAAAGCGATTTCTCAAGTCAGCTATTCATATCAAGATGGGTTGGTATCCCAAGAGTCTTTAAGAGAATATGCGTCGACTACCAATCTAATTACAAAGTATGAATATGATTCTTATGGGAGAGTAATAAAGAAAATAGATCCTTTGGGATTGATTGAAACATATACATACAATTCAAAAGGGCAACTGTCCTCCATGAAAAATCATAAGAACCAGGAAACCAGCTTCAACTATGATGATTTTGGCAGAAAAGTTAAGAGTGTCAAACCTGATGGTGTCATAGAAACGACTTCGTTTTCATGGGCTACTTCTCCGGCTTCAGCTTTATGGCTTTCCACTGTTTCCGTTACAGGTTCTCCGGCATCTCAAACTTATTACGACGCTTGGGGTAGGGAAGTAAGAACAGGAAAACAACGTTTTGATGGGAATTATGTTTATACAGATAATGTATATGATGAGAAAGGAAGTTTGGCTAAAGTTTCCATGCCATTTAAAGGGAGTACGCCCGCACAATGGAACGTATATACTTATGATGCTTATGACAGGGTTGTATCATTGAAATATGCTTCGGGCAAGGAAGACACATTTTCGTATTCCAATACGAGTATTACCTCAGTGGTGGACGGCGTATCAAAAACAGAGAAATATAATGCTTCCGGAGATATAATATCAGTTACCGATCCCGCAGGTACTACTACTTATAATTATAGACCGGACGGGCAAATGATTAGCGTAGTTGCTCCGGGGCAGATTACAACTACATTCGGGTATGATGATTTTGGAAGACAAACTACAATGAACGATCCGAGTTTGGGCATTATCCGATATGCTTATGACACTATGGGAAATGTTGCCCAGGAAACTGACGCCAATGGAAATGTCACGAAGAAAACTTATGACAATTTCCATCGTCTGATTAAAAAGGAGGTTGCCGGGCAGACAATAAACTACGGCTATAATGCTGACAACCTCATAGAATCTGAGGTAAGTTCAAACGGGACGTCCAAAGCCTATACTTATGATGCTCTGATGAGGCTAAGTACTCTGAAGGAAACGAATGTGGATGGAAAGTGGCTCAAAAAAACATTTACTCACACCAATGGGCGTATATCGGATCTGACGTATGCCTCCAATATCGGTAATATTGTGATTGAAAACTATACATATTCTTATGGTAATCTTTCGGAAGTGAAACTTAATAACTCGACATCTATCTGGAAGTTAACTTCTGAAAATGCGTTAGGATTGACGACCGGTGTAAACACAGGAATTTTAACCCGCACCTATTCTTATGACGCGAACGGGGCTCCAACAGGTAGAGTAGTTAAAAATGGTTCTACAGTTATTCAGAATTCCGGATATAACTTTAATGCCAAGACGGGTAATCTGAACTGGAGAAAAGACAATGTAAGGAACATTCAGGAAAACTTTGGTTATGACAATCTGAACAGATTGACAAGTTTTGCCGGAAAAACGGCTACTTACAGTAACAATGGAAATATAACCAATATATCTAATGTAGGAACTTTTACTTACAATGCCGAAAAACCTTATGCTATAGCATTGATTACTCCTTACGGCACGGAAGTTCCACTTCGGGAACAACAGATTATTTATAATGTTTTAAGAAGACCGGAGACTATTACTGAAAATGGTTATGTAGCAACATTTACATATAATGGGGAAGGCAATAGAGTCAAAATGAATCTGAAGAAGAACAATCAGGTCCAACTCAATAGATATTATTGGGGAAATCAATATGAATTCGAGACAGGAGTTGCGGGTTCAAAGGAAATTCTGTACCTTGGCGGCGATGCGTATTCAGCGGCGGCAGTGTATGTGAAAGAAGGTTCAGGGGCTTGGGTTGTTTATTATCTGTGCAGGGATTATCTGGGCAGTATAACTCATACCGTTAATTCTTCAGGTGGGTTGAAGCAGGAGCTAAGTTATGATGCATGGGGGAGGTTGAGGAATCCTGCTAACCAAACTTTATATGCGGTTGGTGCGGAACCTACGTTATTCTTGGGCAGAGGTTATACCGGGCATGAGCATCTGACAGCTTTTGGTTTAATTAATATGAATGCAAGGCTTTATGATCCGGTTATTGGTAGATTTCTATCTCCTGATCCGCAGTTGCAGGAACCGTATTCGAGCCAGAATTATAACAGATATTCTTATTGTTTGAATAATCCGTTAAAATATAATGACCCCAATGGAGAGTTCATTTTTGGTATTTTCAATTTTGTGAAAGATTTATTTGTAAATACTTTCATAAAGTCCTGGTCGAAAGGCATTAACGCATGGACTAAAAAAGAGAATTGGCGTTCCACAATTAATGCCTTTAAACTTGATCTTGGTTTGTTTAAGGGAGGTTTCTGGGATGTGGTGTCAAGACTTACATGGCAATTAGCGCAAACAGGTTTGGGTAATTTGGTAAACCAAGTTCTGAATACTTGTTATCTCGTTAATGAAGTGAACTACTTTGATGGTGCGGTAGTGATTGATTCTAAAATAGATGTGGGGGGAATGACATTAAGTAATTACATATTGGGCCCTCCGGGCTTCAAACCTGATTTTAGAGACCATTTGTTTGTACATGAGTATGGACATTATTTGCAAAGTAAAAAACTTGGGCCTGCATATCTGTTTGTTGTAGCTAAGCCAAGTCTTTTAAGTTCGACATTTGATAAGAATAACCATGGTAATCGATGGTACGAAACTCATGCTAGCAAATTGGCGGCAAAATATTTCGACAAGAAATATGGTACGGGGGCAGAGGCGTATCAGAATTACTTGAATGAAGGAAAAGATCCCTATAAACAAGAAGATATTTTTAATGTGGATGTGTTCAAAAATGGAGGTAGTCCTGCGTATAATCATCCAAGAGGACGTTCTTATAAAGAACCTCATCCTGCCAAGCCTAAATGGAATGGTTGGCAAGACATATTCTTTTTCTAAAAATGCAGGTCAACTAATTAAATAAATAGAAGATATGAAGTATTTAAAATTTTCACTAATTGCTTTAATCCCTTTTATTTTATGGGGATGTCCAGACAGAGATATACCATTCGATTCAACTGTTATATTTATAAATAACTCGGATAAGACATTGCTGGATTATTGTAGAGATAATTATTATCCTGATACTACAATACAGGTTGAGGGTAATGTTTTTGATGATAGAATTAAAAAATTCGCTATAGCCCCCCATTCGGTTCGTAGAAAGCAAACTAGTTGGAGGTATGAAATGAAACAGCCATATTCTACAGGTGTCATGACAATCTTTCTTTTTGACATGGCTGTCGTTGACTCTGTTCCTTGGGAGAAGATCCGTGAAGATTATCTTGTAGCAAAAAGGTATGAGTACACTCTTGCACAGCTTGATAGTTTGAATTGGACAATCGTATATCCCCCTGAAGAGTGAGTATTATTTATTTTCAGTATGGTTTAGAATAAGAGATTTTATCACTATCATTCTAAATTTGTATACGAAATATAGTAAATTCTTGAACAAAAAAGATGGAAATATGAAACTGATAAGCAAACTACTACTAATATTGTTAGGATGTTCTTCCTGCGACCCAAATACGCATGAATTTGGCTTCGAGGTGTATAATCAATCGGATAGAGAAATAGATGTGTGTTTAAACATGTGGTATCTGGGTATCCAAGATATTTTAGTACCTGCCTATCAAGACTATGATGCTACATCCCAATATAATTATGGATTTACAACCGTGGAAAAGAAATCAGTAAATTTATTTATAGTACCTGGTTCAATTACTGCAGAAGAGATTTTTAGAATGTCTAATGATACGATACGCATATTTATTTTTGATGCTGATACGCTTGCAAAATATTCTTGGGAGGAAATAAGTCGTAACTATAATATCTTACAACGATATGATTTGACGCTAAAAGATATGGAACTTTTAAAACATGATATCTATTATCCTCCCACTCCCGCTATGCGTAATATAAAAATGTGGCCTCCTTATAGCGAGTAGGCTTTTCTGAACGTAACTGTGATGAGTGTTGATGGAATTTATTATAATAATCATCGAGTAAGATAGATATGAGACGAATGAGGATAATAGTATTGTTATGTGCATGCATCCTTCTATGTGCATGTCCAAAACAGCCGATTCAGCGTTATATAACGTTGGTAAATAAATCTGGTAAAGAAATAGTTTGTCAGCAATTGTGGTGTGCTACTATAACAAATGCTGACACTTTGTATGAATGTAGAATTCCGACGCAAGGCATTTTAGCTAATAGTTCATATCTCTATGAAAGCAAATACGGATGGGAGTCAGACCTTGGATTCCTTCCGTATATACAGTATTTGGTATTGGATGCAGAGAAGTTCCATGAGTATCGTTCTGCTCCTTGTGACACTATTCAGAAGTATGTTCCTGTTTTATATCGTTACCAACTCAAATTGGAAGATTTGGAACAGATGAACTGGACAGTAGTTTATCCCCCTGAAGGTGAGAACTGAAACATTAAACTAATACATAAAATATGAAAAAACAAATCATTCTATTAGCAATCAGCATCTTGGGAGCATTCTCTCTTCATGCTCAGGAGATAAACGAGGGTCTGGTACAATCCAAACAAGAGGTTATCTCACAACCACGTAAGGGCACGGACTGGAATAAACAACCTATCGGTTACGTTTTTGCAGGTGCAGGCATAGGATATATTCCATCGGTAGAAAAGGTTGAGGGACTGGCTGCTTCTAATTACGTTACGGGACTTGATTGGAGAGTAGGAATGTCTCGTTACTACAATCGTTGGGGATGGGGAGTACTTGTACAGCAATTTCGTTCCAAGCAATCAGTTGCTTTCTATGATGGTGTACGTGGTATGGTTATGGATGATATAGGGCGGCTATTGTATATTGCCCCTCAATTTACCGGTCGATGGATTTTAGGAGAGAAACTAACCATTTATGGCGCAATCGGTTGGGGGTGGTTGCGCTATAAAGAGACAGTGAAAGGAAGCGGATTGGGGGAACTCAGTGGTACAGCCAATGCTTTAGGTGGAAATTTCACAGTGGGTCTTGAATATCGTTTGAGTTCGGTAGTAGGTATGAGCGTAGATCTCGGTTTAATAGGAGGCGAAATTGGTAAACTAAAAGTTGACAATACTGGGCTGCAGGCAGCAATTGATGAGACATATACCGGCAAGATGGATGCCACCCGCCTATATGCAACGGTAGGGGCACATATTTATATCTGGAAGAAAAAGAGATAACGTCTTCTATTTGGATACCGGGTTGCTTTATTTGATGTTTAATCATGCCATGCAAAACATTTTCCTCAACTAAGAGGTTATTAATATGGTATGGTAACAAAGATACTATTTATTTATAATTTGTCATTATCTTTGTAGTCATATCATATTAATGATGTCATTGAGTTAGGAAGCTACACTTTTGAATTGATTAAGAATGAGTAATATTTTGAAAAAACTATTCTCCATATTGGGGAACGATGAAAGTAAACCGGACTTTCAGACTTGCTGTACCCCTATGGAGGTATTTGATAAACAGAAAGTAAAAGCCATTGTAAAACAGTGGCTTTTGTTCATTGCTGAATACGAAACCCTGCCTAATGACATCATTGCATTGAATTTCAACTTGTGGGAAGCTGTCGAAGAAAATGGGCAGAGTTGCTATACACTCGAACTGACAGGCTCTAAACAATATGACGCGGAAAATGATGACTGGGCTTGTGAAGAAGATTTCGATCCGAGAGAAAGGAACTGTGATGCTTTGCAACTTTCCAGCGAAATCCCGTGGGAGGAAGTACTGAACGGCCTGGTGGAAGTTCTGAAAGAGTTAAAGAAAGAACTGAAAGTAATAAGTCTTTTTCAGGTGAAACATATAACAGTTGGGTTTGCGGAAGGCGATCTGATAGTTATAAAATAGAAACCTTCCGCAATGTGCTGTAAACAGACCTGATTCTAAGGTCGTGCTACTTGAAGAATGAACTGGGCGTTTGCTTATATTGTTTCACAAAGCAACGGGTGAAGTACTTGGGATCATTAAATCCCACCCGGTAGGCTATTTCTGATACAATGACGTTATTGGTGCTACTCTCTAATATTTTCTTGGCAATCTGTAGCCTGTATAGTTGGATGAAACGTACCGGCGGAAGTCCGGTGAGTGATACGAATTTCTTATAAATCACTGTATAACTGATGTTCAGCCTTTCTGTCAGATCCTTTACACCGAATTGAGGATCAGCATAGTTCTTTTCCAGAATATTCATAACTTCGTTCATGAACTGCTGGTCGGATTGTCCCACTTCCAGCAGGATAGGATTCAAGTCTTGTTCTACGAATTTCTTCTGACGCAAATCCCTGTTCTTCAAGATGGAGTCTATGTGGGCTAATAATACGGATTGTTCGAAAGGCTTGGTGATATATCCGTCTACTCCGTTTTCATAGCTTTCTATCCGGGCAGTCTCACTTGAATTTGCCGTGAGAAGCAGGAAAGGAATGTGACTTAAAAGCTTGTCCTCGCGCAGTCTTTTGCAGAAGTCGGAACCATCGCATACGGGCATCATTAGATCGGATACAATAAAATCGGGCACGATATTCTGGGCTGTCTTATAGCCTTGCTCACCGTTGTTTGCTTCAGCAATATTGTATTTTTCTTTCAGCATATTCTTGATATAATGACGCATGTCGGGATTGTCTTCTACCAATAACAAAGTCGGCTTGCTCCTGTCTATAGGAATGAACGGCTCGATTTTGTCTTCAACGGGTACGGGCTCTTTATATTCCTCATGAATTTCATTCTCCGCTGCGTCCGCCAGCGTAATGGGAAAATATAATCTGAAAGATACACCTTCTTTTTCCGAACTCTTGACTTTAATCGTTCCGTCTAATAGGTTGATAAGCTCTTTTACGATGTGAAGTCCGATGCCCGTACTGCTCTGTCCGTAGTTTGTATATTTGTTCTGTTCGGGTATCCGGTAGAAACGGTTGAATATTTTGTCTATTTCGTCAGGAGCTATTATGCTGCCACTGTTGGTGACGGAGATAAACTGCATGAGTTTGTTCGACTTGTCGATGAATTGGTTGGCATGCAATGTGATTTTTCCTTTATCGGGAGTATGCTTGATGGCGTTGGATAATAGATTGAACAGTATCTTATGCAGGTTTTCCTTATCAGAATAGATATGGTCACTCTTCAGGCGGTATATCTTTTCAAAGCTGATGTTTCGTTCTTTCATCAGGTTGGAAAAGTCGGTTATTGTTGTGTTCAGGAACTTGCTGAAGTTGAATTGAGAGTAATTGAGCGTTAAGTTCTGGGTATCGATCTTGCGCAAGTCAATCAGTTGGTTGACCAGTGAAAGCAGGTATTGAGCGTTCCGGTTGATAATCTGTAAGTCCTCTTTTTCTTTGGGATCGGTGGTTTGCCTGACAAGCTGGCTTGCCGGTCCTTGTATCAGGGTCAGGGGTGTCTTAAACTCATGTGCGAGGTTGGTGAAATAGGATAGCTTCTCTTTGTTGATAGCCTCCATCTGCTCGGACATGCTTTCTATCTTTTCTTTCAGAAGTTTCTGGATATGTTGTTGCCTTGCATTATACCAATAGATGATATAAAGCAGAATGGACACTATCAATATAGCGATAAGTGAGTAGAACCATCCTGTTTTATAGAATGGGGGATGTACAATAATGCTGAGACAGGTGGCTTCGGTAGACCAGGTGTTGTCGTGGTTGGTGCATCGTATTTCCAGCGTATATTTTCCCGGCGGCAGGTTGGTGTACTTGGCGTTTCTCTTTACCAATCCTGTGTTCCAGTGTTCCTCCAGTTCATGAATGCGATGGAAGTAGAACACCTTTTCCTGTTCGATATAATCCAGGCAGCTGAATGTGATTTCAAAGGAATTCTGTGGTGGATATAAATGCAGTTCCTTGGTTGTTGAGATACTTACGGGCAGATTGTCGCTGTTCAGATAAGGTATCAGCTGGCTGCCGTTACAGACAACGCTGGTGAGGGTTATCGTCCGTTGCTTTTGCTTGGGCAGGTTTGCCAGTGGGCTGAATGTTACGAAACCATCGATAGTTCCCAGTAACATATTGTGATTGATGGTCTTACAACCGGATCTTTTATAGAATTGGGGTACCAGCAACCCGTCTCCTTCGTCGAACTTGAAGGCCCGTTTTGTATTGATATCGAAGAAGTAAATGCCTTTTAGGGTACTGATCCATAAGTTCCCGTTCTCATCGTCCAGAATGTTCGAGATGCTGGTGTCCGAAAGACCGCAGCGCACGGCATAGTTCTTGAAGGTATATTTTTCGTTGTTACCGTTGTCTTCCAACAGGTAGATGCCATTTCCGAGGCTACCCAGATAAATCTCCCCTTTTTTAGTTTCGAATATACAAGTGATCTTTTCATTGATTTTGCTTTCGGGATCATCCAGTTTGTGCTGATAGTATATACATTCGTAGGTATTCCTGGAATTTTCCAGGTCGATGACGTACACGCCGTTTCCGCCAATCCATAATCTTGACTGTGAGTCGATGAAGATTGTATTCATGTTATGAACAGGTTCCTTGGACTGTGTGTAGAACTTTAGCCGATTGATGGCTCCCGTAGAGAAATCGAGTGTATTGATATGGCTGCCGCTGCATATCCACAGTGCATTCCGGGCAGAGTCCAGGGCTATGTCATGGATGTCATCGGAGGTCAGGGAGGAATTCAAACTGTTGTAATGTTCGAATACGGGATGTGACAGATTGTTTTTATCCAGTTTATCCAACCCTCCGCCTATTGTTGATATCCAGTAATTGCCATGCAGGTCCTGAATGATATCCGAGATATTGTTGTGAGCCAGTGAGTGCGGATCTCCCGGGTTGTGTTTGAAGAGCGAAAAGGAGTCAGCACCTTTCCTCTTAATGGCAAGTCCGCCATCTACAATTCCTGCCAGGATGTTTCCCTCTTTGTCTTCGAGCACTGTGCTGATGATGTTGGGCACTCCTTTCTCATACCCTTGCAGTGAATAATTGAAAGTTATGCGTTGCGGAGCCATGATATTAATTCCGCCGAAGTCGGTCCCTACCCAGATATTATCATTCTTATCAACAAATATCCGGTTGACGATATTATCATTCAGGGACCGGGCTTGTATACCTCTGCTGAAAGTAACGAATTGGTCATTTCGCTGGTATATGTTCACTCCGTTTCTGGTTCCGATAATGATGTCGCCTGATGAATTTTTATCAATATCTGTGATGAAGTTGGAGGAAATGCTGTGAGGATTATTGGGATTATGCTGATAGAGTATGCAGAACTGATTCTGGGTGTTATAGCAGTATAAGCCACTTTGGGTACCGATCCACAGATAGTCACCATACGAAAACAGGCGGTTGAAGATTAACTGTGAAGTATCTAAGTTTGTAATTACGGGGATATTGCTGTAATCCTGTTTGCCCGAAGGAGTGAAATGCAATAAACACTTGTCACCTCCCGCCCAGATATCACTACCGTGTTTTACGATGGTTTTGATATCCACATCTTTCTTCAATATCCGGATATCTTTTATCTGCCTTTCTTCGTTCAGAATGATGTAGGCCAGTCCGTCACTTTTGCCTACCCAGAGATTATTGAAATCGTCGACAAGCAGGGCCTGAACGGGAGAGTAAAGCACATTATTGTTCTTACCGGAGTATTCCTTATAGAAGTTGAGATTTTCGTGAAGGAGATCAATGCTCATGATGCCGGCTTCGGAAGCTACCCACAAATAGTTGTTGTCGTCTTCGTCAATGTCATTGATGTAATTACTTTCAATAAACTGATACGGTTGCCTGGGAGCTGTGGAGTAGTGTTTCAGTTCGTAACCATCGTAACGGTCGAGCCCGTTGGAGGTTCCGAACCACATGAATGAGTTGTGATCTTTGTGTATGGTTCGGATAGAGTTGTCGCATAATCCGTTCCGGATAGTAAGATAAAGGTAATTGTATTGGTTTGGATTATCCTGGGCAAGCGCTAAACCCTGCCCTTGCAGGAAGCAGAGCAGGGTTGTGATTAGTGCTATTGTCTTCGTATACTTCATATCCGGCATGGAGATTTAGTTATTGAAAACTGATCCAGTCGATTTCAACTTTACCGTTTCCTTTTAGAGACACGTATAAATCGTGGATACCGGTCTGAGCGGAACGAACCGAGGATTCAATATTCGTCCATTTATCGGTTTTGGGAACTTTTATTTCCGAGATAACCGGACCGTTTGTTCCGTTTATACGTATTTGCAGTGTTCCTCCGTTGTCCGAGGTTACTCTTGCTTTCACTTTCCGGGGGGGGCTATCTCCGAAGTTCACCCGGTTGTACTGCACCCATGCACCGTTTTTGCTCAATAAAGTTTTCCAGCCTTCGAATTTGTTTGCTTGGTTCAGGTAATCGATGGCTGCTCCCTGATTGCTTAACCGGCTGTAACGATCCAGTTGAATTTCTTTCCGGGCATCTGTTATGCCCACTCCGCGCAGGGTGGGGATTACTTTTTGGATAGTGCCGTCCGGGTTGAAGAATAAGGAATCGACTCGTGCCGATCTGTTTTTATCGAATTCGGGGGAGTAATCGTTGTGGTGATAGAACAGGTACCACTGGTCTTTGTATTCCACCAATGAGTGGTGATTGGTCCAGCAATCGGTTGGTGATTCATCCATAATGATACCCTTGAACTCAAAGGGACCCATGGGATTGTCTCCCATCGCATAAGCCAGAACTTCCGTTTTCTCCTTTACCCAGGGGAATGTGAAGTAATATTTTCCGTTGCGTTCAAAGGCGAAAGGTCCTTCTTTGAATCCTTCGGGTAATCCTTGAATTTGCATGGGTTCTGAGGCGAGTTCAAGCATATTGTCTTTCAGTTTTGCTACTGACATTCCGCGGCCTGACCAGTATATGTAGGCTTGCCCGTCTTTATCAATGAGCACGCAAGGGTCGATGCCATTGACTCCTTCAATGGGAGTGGCCTGCGGGGTGAAAGGGCCGTAAGGCTTGTCGGCTATGGCAACTCCGATGCTGAAACCGCGTTTGCCTTCGCCTTTAGGGGTAGATGGGAAGTAGAAATAATATTTCCCATTCTTGTATACACATTCGGGGGCCCACATGGAATAGGAGTCAGGAGCTACCCAAGGTACATTTTCCTGGCTTAGGATCACTCCGTGGTCTGTCCAGTCAACCAGATTGTCTGACGAGAAAACATGGTAATCTGCCATACAGAACCATTCTTTCAGACGCTCGATGGGGCTCGGAATGTCATGTGAAGGATAGACATACATCTTGCCTTCAAAAACTTTGGCGGTGGGATCGGCAGTGAACTGATCCGTAATAATGGGGTTCTGAGCTTTTAATGTACCTATTATTACCAGAAATGCGGATAATAAAAATAGTCTTTTGTTTTTCATAAGTTGACTGTTTTTAATGTGTACGGGCTTTCTATTTCTTCATCCGGACACAAAGATAAAATAAAAATTCGTTGGCGGAATTAATTTCTTTCTTTTCGGTTATGAATATAATTTTAGGCGCGGATTACGCGGATTACACGGATTTTTTTCTGTAGTACAATGTTGTAGCGCAG
>ERZ791872.1272-NODE-1272-length-16814-cov-7.781312_pt1 | contig 16814 bp, 18 predicted proteins | sample MGYA00510279_ERZ791872 | MGnify/ENA primary metagenome ERZ791872 (study PRJEB30046, sample SAMN00792103) | human gut metagenome | study: EMG produced TPA metagenomics assembly of the A metagenome-wide association study of gut microbiota in type 2... | reverse complement strand
GCACCTCGCTCGCCGTATCGGCACTTAGAATTATGCGGTATTGCCCTAAAAAATAAAAAGCGCAGAACTTTCAACGTTCTGCAAAAATAAAGTTGAAACATCCCCCGCAGGTGCAGCAATCGCTGACTTGCGGGGGATGTTTTGCGCTTTTAGTTTACAGTTTGCGGATGAACAGGAAAGTTAAAAATATAAATGTCTTGGTAAGGGCGAACATCGTTCGCCCGCGGCTGTTTGCTGTGTGTACGACTTGTTAAAATATGTGACGTCTTTGCGTTGGCATTGATATGCCGCCAGGCTGGCGGGCATACAATGTGCGCCCCGGTGGTCACGGTGGAATAAAACACATTAAAAATGCGGTGCAAACAACCGGATATTCTTACACAAATGCCGCCTCCTTGCGGGCTTTGCCTTTAGCGGTTTCCGGGATCACATTGCCCTTTGGGCTCTCATAGTCTTTGGCAACCTGCTGCAAAATTGCGGTACGGCGTACAATGCCGATAAATACGTTGCGGTCATCCACCACGGGAACAAAATTCTGGTCAACGGCGGCGTTCAGCAAAGCGTGCATGTCAGTGGTAACGGGAACTGCCTTGTAATCCCGGCGGCGGGGGAAAGAGGCGATGGGGATATCCTCGCTGGCGTCAATATCCAGCCCGTGAATGCTTTTGATGCCCCATAAAATGTCGCCCTCGGTCATGGTACCCAGGTATTCGCCGTTGCGTTTTAATACCGGAATGGTGGCAAAGCGCTGGTTGGACCATTTTTCAAGGGTCTGGCGCAGGGTAAAATCTTCATAGATAAATAAAACGTCCTGTTTTGGCGTTAAAAAGAACAACAGATTCATGGCGGAAAATAACTCCTTTGCAGGTTATCTTGATGGAAAGGGAAAGCACTGTGCACGGCGGCTTTTGCCGCTCCCCGCATCTACTGCTGGGGCGGGCGTTAAAAGTACGACCCTTACTAATATTAAGTATACGCGCCGTTTGGGATAACTTTGTGAATGGATTGTTAAAACCGATGTAAAAAATTAGGCTGCAAATTTTGTTCCCTTTTCGGCAGGGCTTTTTACAAAAAGCTCTGTTCAAACCGAAACAAATCGTGTATAATAGAATTGCGTTAGCTGTAACTGACGCACATGGAACCCGGCAAAAGGGTTAAACCCGAAGCTGGGAATTCATCTGTATTCCATAGGGAGGAACGCAAATGATCACACGAGTGAATCCTTTGGGACATATTTCGCTTACGAATGATTACTTCTCCGGCCTTGTGGCCGAAGCTGCCAAAAACTGTTACGGCATTGCCGCCATGGGCCAAAGCTCTGCCGCCAGCACAGTGCGCGAAGCGCTGCGCAACGGCTCCCTGCCCGAAAAAGGCGTTACCGTAAGCCAGCAGGAAGGGCGGCTGGTCATCACCCTGCACATCAAAGTGGGGTATGGCCTGAACATCGCTTCCATCACGCAAAGCATTACCCACCGCGTTAAAGATGAAGTTGAACATGCAACCGGCCTGAAAGTGGCCCGCATTGATGTGTTTGTTGATGATATCATTGACGAATAAAGCGGCGGGGGCCCCGGCTGGCATTTGCCCCGGCGGCTTGTTTCCCCAAAAATTACAATGAGGTGCAACTGTTAGAATGATTACTGGTAAGACACTGCGCGACGCCATCATTTCCGGCGCCAACAATATTGCAAATCAACGTACCCGCGTGGACGAGCTGAACGTTTTCCCTGTGCCGGATGGTGATACAGGTACCAATATGAGCATGACGATCGGCGCGGCCTTGAGCGAGCTGAACGCCATGCCGGATACCTGCACGGTGGCCGAAGCCAGCAAGAGCGCTGCCTCCGCCATGCTGCGCGGTGCGCGCGGCAACTCCGGCGTTATCACCAGCCTGCTGTTCCGCGGTTTTTCCAAGGCGCTGGCCGGTAAAACCAATGCCGAGGCCGCTGACCTGGCCAAAGCCCTGCAGATGGGCGTGGAAGCTGCTTACAAGGCGGTCATGAAGCCCACCGAGGGCACCATCCTGACCGTTACCCGCCTGGCTGCCGAGGCTGCCGTTGCCGCTGAAACCGACGATGTGCCGCAGCTGTGGGCCACCGTGTGCGAAGCTGGCCAGAAAGCTCTGGAGGACACCCCCAACCTGCTGCCTGTGCTGAAAAAGGCTGGCGTTGTGGATGCCGGCGGCCAGGGCATCATGCTGGTGTTTGAGGGCATGAAGCAGGTGTTTGACGGCGGCGAGATCGTTGCCGGTGCCGAGGTTGCCGCCAAGCCGAAGCTGGATTCCAGCGCAGCAGGCAAGGGCGTGTTTACCGACGACCTGATGAAGGTTGAGGATATCAAAAACGGCTACTGCACCCAATTCCTGGTCCATAAGGATCCCGGAGCAAGCATCACCCGCCTGCGCGCTTTTCTGGAATCCAACGGCGACTCTGTTGTTGTGATCGAGGATGACGATGTGGCCAACTGCCATGTGCATACGGCTGACCCCGGCATGATGCTGAGCGAGGCCATCAAGTATGGCTACCTGACCAATTTTAAGATCGAGAACATGCACGAGCAGTTCCTGGCCCGCCAGAAGCAGGCCAAGGGCCTGGAAAAGCAGGCCGAAGCCGAGGAAAAGGCTGCCGAGACCGGCGCAAAGGAAACTTTTGTTTACGCTGCAGTTGACCCGGACCGCGCCTATGGCTTTGTTGCCGTGGCGGCGGGCGATGGACTGAAATCCGTGTTTGAGGACCTGGGCGTGGATGCCGTTGTTTCCGGCGGCCAGACCATGAACCCGGCAACTGAGGATATCCTGGCTGCCATCCAGAGCGTGCCCGCCAAGACCGTTCTGGTGCTGCCCAACAATAAAAACATCATCATGGCTGCCGAACAGGCAGAAAAGCTGGCTGACCGCAAGGTCCTGGTTCTGCCTACCCGTACCGTGCCCCAGGGCATGACCGCTATGCTGAACTTTGACCCCGAAGCCGCCCCGGAGGAGAACGCCGTCAACATGATGGCCGCCGCCGAAAAGGTTGCTACCGGCCTGATCACCTATGCCGCCCGCGACAGCGAGTTTGACGGCCGCCCCATCCGTAAGGGTGAGATCATGGCGCTGGAAAACGGTAAGATCGTTGCCACTGGCAGCGACATTACCAAGATGACCTACCGCCTGGCACGTTCCATGAAGAAAAAGGACAGCCAGTTCATCACCGTGATCTCCGGTGCGGAAGTCAGCGAGGAAGATGCCGAACATACCACCGAACTGGTGCAGTCCAAGTGCGGCTCCAGCGTGGAGGTCAGCCATATCCATGGCGGTCAGCCGGTTTACTACTATATGCTCAGCGTGGAATGATCCCGGCATAACGGACAAAACCATTCAAGGACGAACTTGTGCATCAAAACGCATGTTCGTCCTTTGTTTATAACCCTACCGGAAGGAGGTGCAGCCATGCCGGATATCAACAGCGACATCCAATACCTGAAGGGCGTTGGCCCGGCTTACGCCAAAAAGTTTGCCAAGCTCGGCATTTATACCATCCGGGATCTGCTGCTGCACTATCCGCGGCGGTATATTGATTATTCCCAGCCGTACACGGTAGTATCAGCGCCGTTTGATGTGGACTGCTGTGTAAAGGCAACGGTGCTGCAGCGGGACCCGGACCGGCGCATTAAAGGCGGGCGGATGCTCTCCCATGTGCTGGCAGGGGACGATACGGGAATGTTGGCGCTTTCCCTATGCGGCGGAAAAGCTGGAACCTGGAACCGAATATTATTTCGAGGGCCGCGTTGGCGGCATGATGACCCGGCGGGAAATCCTACACCCGCTTGTGCGCACCGAAGCCCAGGTTGCTGCGGCGCCCCTGCTGCCGGTTTACGGAAGCACCGAAGGGCTGCCCGCCGCCCGCCTGACCCGCTGCGCCCAGCTGGCGCTGGAATATGTGGCCCAGCTGGATGACCCGCTGCCGCCAGAGCTGCTGACCCGCTACCGCATGCCGCCCAAAGCGGACGCTGTGCGGGCCATCCATGCCCCGCGGGACGCGGCGGACCCCGCCGCCGTTTGATCTTTGAAGAATTGTATATCCTGCAGCTGGGCATATTTTTGATGCGAGGCCATGGCCGCAAAATTACCGGTGCCCCCATGCGGGAGCTGGACCTTGCGCCGTTCTGGCGCAGCCTGCCCTATGCACCCACCGGGGCACAGCGCCGCTCGGCGGAAGAAATCTGCCATGATCTGTGCGGCCAGACCCCGATGAACCGTCTGCTGCAGGGCGATGTAGGCAGCGGCAAAACGCTGGTGGCCGCTGCGGCCATCTGGTTTGCCGCGCAAAATGGCTGGCAGAGCGCCATGCTGGCCCCAACGGAAATTCTGGCCCGCCAGCACGCCGCCAACCTGGCCGACCGCCTGGAGCCGTTTGGCGTCAACGTTACCTTGCTGGTGGGCGGCATGAAAGCCGCCGAAAAGCGGGTGGCCCTTGCCGCCATTGCGGATGGCCGTGCCGGGCTGGTGGTTGGCACCCATGCGGTGCTGACGGACAGCGTGGTGTTCAAAAATCTCGGCCTTGCCATTGTGGACGAACAGCACCGCTTTGGCGTGCGGCAGCGCGGCGTTCTGGCGGGCAAGGCCAACAACCCGCACCTGCTGGTCATGAGCGCAACCCCCATCCCGCGTACTCTGGGGCTTTTGATGTACGGGGATCTGGATATCTCCATCCTGGATGAGCTGCCCCCCGGCCGCAAGCCCATCAAGACCTGGTTCATCACTGGCAAAAAGCGCCGCGATATGTACGGCTTTCTGGAAAAACAGATCGCCGCAGGGCATCAGGTATATATCGTCTGCCCGGCCATTGAGGAAAACGAAATGGATTCCGGCATGAAAGCCGTCAAGCAGTATTACGAGCAGGTGGCCTGCCCGCTGCTGCCGGGGCGGCGCATCGGCCTGCTGCACGGCAAAATGAAGCCGAAAGATAAAGATGAAGTGATGCAGCAGTTCAAGGCCGGGGAGCTGGATGTGCTGGTCAGCACCACCGTGATTGAAGTCGGTGTGGATGTGCCCAATGCAACCGTAATGGTGATCGAAAATGCAGAGCGGTTCGGCCTTTCGGCACTGCACCAGCTGCGCGGCCGCGTGGGGCGCGGTGCGGCGAATTCCTGCTGTATCCTGATTTCGGATAACGAGGGAGAAGCGGTACGCCAGCGGCTGCACTTTTTGTGCCGCACATCGGATGGTTTTGCCGTTGCCAAGTATGACCTGGAAACCCGCGGCCCCGGCGACTTTTTCGGCGAAGCACAGCACGGTCTGCCCACCCTGCATGTGGCGGACCTTGTGCAGGATACCCGTACCCTGACTGTTGCCCAGCAGGAAGCCAAAGCCCTGCTGGCCCTGGACCCCAACCTGGCCAAACCGGAGCACAAAGCCCTTTCGGACGAAGTGGAGCGCCTGTTTGCCACAGCCGGGGCCATGAATTAGTCTTGACATCTTTATTTCCAATAAAAAACTGCCCAAATTATTTTTGATTTTTTTGTATAATCTCTTTTTTTTGCAGAAAGAATTTGCTATACTAAGGTTTAACCTGTATTGACACATAACTTTACAGGTTGGGCCGACAAACCAAAAAGGACATGCCATGAAACAATTCCTGTCTGCCTGCCTTGCGGTACTGCTGCTGGCGGTGCTGCTGGTCCTGCCCGCCGCAGCGGAGGAAACCGCCGATGCCCCCAACCTGACACCGGAATTTTCTGTTACCGCAGAGGCAGCCTATGTGGCTAACACCGATACGGGGCTGGTTGTTTATGAAAAAAACAGCGAAACCCCCATGGCCGCCGCCAGCCTGACCAAGCTGATGACCATGATCCTGATGCTGGAAAGCTACCAGGACCAGCTGGATACCATCAGCATTACAGCGCCGGGCTATATCTATGATTACCTGTACGGCAAAAATGCTTCCACGGCGGATATCTGGAAAGACGAGACCCATACCCTGCGCAGCCTGCTGTATGCCATGCTGCTGCCCAGCGCCAACGAGGCAGCGTATATCGTGGCAGACTATATGAGCGGCAGCAGCATTGATAACTTTGTGGCCATGATGAACGATGAAGCTGCCCGCATCGGCTGCACCGGCACTACCTTTACTGACCCCTGCGGGCTGGATCCCGGCAATGTGACCACCGCGCGGGATGCCTACCTGCTGGTGCGGGTGGCTATGGGCTATGATGCCTTTGCCCAGGCGGCAGGGGAGGAAAGCTACCAGATGCCGGCCTCCACCAAGCATGATTCGCCCTATACCATCCTGACCAGTGATAAGCTGGTTTCGCCCAGCAGCAACTATTACCGCTCTTACACCAAAGGCGGCAAAACCGGCAGCCTGGATGACTGGCAGAATTTTGCAGGTTGGCACACCCAGGACGGCGAAACCTATGTCAGCGTGGTGCTGCACAGTCCCAAAACGGACGAAGACCCGCGCCCGGCGCTGACCGAAACCGCCGAGCTGATGGATTGGGCGTTCGCCACCTTTACCGTAACCGCGGCGCTGGATACCACCCAGCCCATCACCGAGCTGCCTATTGTGTATTCCTCCCAGACGGATACGGTAATGATCTACCCGGCGGATGATATGCAGACTCTTTTGCCGCGGCAGGGCGGGGCAGAGCTGACGGAAAAGACCTTCAATGTTCCGGAGCACCTTTCCGCGCCCATCAAGCAGGGCGATGTGGTGGGTACCGTTACCGTTACCATGCAGGGCGAAACCGTTGGCACGGTGGACCTTTTGGCCGGCAGCAGCGTGGACCGCAACGAGCTGTTGTATACCATGGCGAAGGTAAAGGCTTTCTTTTCAAGCACTTATTTCAAGGTCGTTATTGTGCTTTGCATCATAGCGGCTGTTGTCTATGCGGTTTTGTGGGTGTATGTTATGCTGCTTACGGTGCGCCGTGTGGAGCAACCGCCCCCAAAACGCAAAAATAAACCGAACGATTGAAATAAGGGCAATACCGCATAATTCTAAGTGCCGATACGGCGAGCGAGGTGCGGCAGCTGCTAGGCCAAAAGCGCAGATAATACTGGATGTCTTATCGAGCATTTTGGCAACGCAGATGCCGTGCCGCAGCCGTCGGAGCGGTGCTTAAGCCGTAAGGCGGGAATTGTGCGGTGTTGCCTAAGGAATAATGGCAGGCACCAGCCAGCCATAAGGGGGTACATTGTACTATGTTGGATGTAAAACGCAACCTGACAACCATGACGGATTTTTATGAGCTTACCATGTCGGCCGGCTACCTGGACGAAGGGTATAAGGATAAAATTGCCGTCTTTGATATGTTCTTCCGCAAGGTGCCGGACGGCGGCGGTTACGCCATTATGGCCGGCCTGGAGCAGTTTATCAACGCAGTGGACAGCCTGAAATTTACCGAGGAAGACATCAATTATCTGCGCTCCACCGGTGCTTTCAATGAGCAGTTCCTGGACTATCTGCGCAACTTTAAGCTGCACTGCAATATCTGGGCGATTGAAGAGGGCATGCCCATCTTCCCGCAGGAGCCCATTGTGACCGTAGAAGGCCCGGCTATTGAGTGCCAGCTGCTGGAAACCCTGCTGCTGGTCACCTTTAACCATCAGTGCCTGATTGCCACCAAGGCAAACCGCATCTGCCGCGCTGCCGCTGGCCGCCCGGTTATGGAGTTTGGCGCCCGCCGTGCCCAGGGGTATGACGCCGCCTACTTTGGCGCCCGCGCTTCCTACATCGGCGGCTGCAGCTCCACCTCCTGCGTGATGGCTGCCCGTGACTTCGGTATCCCGGCATCCGGCACTATGGCACACTCTTGGGTGCAGATGTTCCCCACCGAGTATGACGCATTCAAGAAGTATGCCGAGATGTACCCGGACAACTGCGTGCTGCTGGTGGATACCTACAACGTTCTGCGCCATGGCGTGCCCGATGCCATCAAGGTGTTTGACGAAGTGCTGAAGCCGATGGGCAAGCGCCCCAAAGGTGTGCGCATTGACTCCGGCGATATTGCCTACCTTTCCAAAAAGGCCCGCCAGATGCTGGATGCCGCCGGTTACCCGGACTGCACTGTCTGCGCTTCCAACTCTCTGGATGAATACATCGTGCGCGACCTGATTTTGCAGGGTGCCCGTGTGGACAGCTTTGGTATTGGCGAGAACATGATCACCGCCAAGAGCGACCCCGTGTTTGGCGGCGTGTACAAGCTGGCCGCAGTGAAAGAGGATGACGGCAGCTATACCCCCAAGATGAAGCTCTCCGAATCCGTGGAAAAGATGACCATTCCCTGCCTGAAAAAGGTATGGCGTATCTATGATGAGGACGGCAAAGCCCAGGCAGACCTGATCACTATGGCAGACGAAGTGGTGGATACCAAGAACGGCATTACCCTGTTTGACCCCATCGAGACCTGGAAGGAGTGCACCTATGTCAACAGCACTGCCCGCTGCATTTCCACCCCGATCTATGAGAACGGCAAGCGCGTTTACACCAGCCCCAACCTGGCTGATATCCGCAAGTTCTGCAAAGCCCAGGTGGGCACCCTGTGGGACGAAGTAAAGCGCTTTGAAAACCCGCACCGCTATTATGTTGACCTGAGCAGGAACCTGTGGGATACCCGCAGCGAACTGCTGAAGAAGCTGTCCAAATAAAATGCTGTAATTTTATTACAAAATGGTTACAAGCTGCGCCCCCTGCACATACTATGGCAAAGGATGACGGGGTCATTCTTCCATACTGTACAGGGGGCGTTTGTATGTCTGTTTGTTTCCACCGTCTGGCTGCGCCGGGGCAGCTGGTGCTGTTTGCCATGGGCGGTACCGCGTACCTTGCGCTGGAGATCGCCTGGCGCGGCACAACCCATTGGACGATGTTTTTGGCGGGCGGGGCCTGCCTTTGCGCACTGGATGCCCTTGGCCGCCTGCCACTGCCCACCCCGCTGCTGGCGGGGATCGGCGCGGTTGGGGTTTCGGTGCTGGAACTGGGCACCGGGCTTGCCTGCCGCCGTCTGTTGCATGTTGAGGTGTGGGATTACAGCCAGGAATGGGGCAACCTTGCCGGGCTTGTGTGCCCAAAATACACGGCACTCTGGTTCCTTTTGTGCCTGTGGGTGCTGGGTATGATGCGCTTTTTGCGCGGTTTTGCCGCCTATGTGGCCCGCACAAAGGCTTAAAGTACACTTTATCACCCTACTTTTTCGTCTGCGAGGACTGGAAGTCCGGTTTATCACCCTGAATGTCTGCTATAATAAAACCATAGGCAATACCGCATAATTCTAAGTGCCGATACGGCGAGCGAGGTGCGGCAGATGCCAAGCCAAAAGCGCAGATAATACTGGATGTCTTATCGAGCATTTTGGCAACGCAGATGCCGTGCCGCAGCTGCCGGAGCGGTGCTTAAGCCGCAAGGCGGGAATTGTGCGGTGTTGCCCATAGCAAAGCAGAAAGGCAGGGGTTCCCATGACAGCACAATTCCGGTATGTAGCAGGCCACATTGAAGTTTATTCCGCAACGGGCGAGTTCCTTTTTTCCGCCGATACCATGCAGGAGGCATGGGAGGACTACCAAGACGAAATGTCCGCGTGACGCGTACAGGTGCAGCTGCAAAATATACAAAATAACGAAATAGTTTATAACATACAAAAAACTTTTGTAAGATTGTACAAAACGTGCATTGCAAAATCCCCCTGCGCTGGATATAATAAAGACAGAAAGGAGATGGGGTTGCAATGTTGAACCTTCGTTCGTTTGCAAAGTGGGTACGTGGTATTCTGGACAGTGAGGAAGCCTATAACCTGCCGGAAGATGTCTACAACGACGTGATCCCCTCCGGCGTTCATGACTTCTGCCGCTTCGACCGGGAGTACTAAGACGGTACCGTATCGTTCTCGACGATTGGACCCGCACACGGTAATGGTGCGCAGAAGGATGCGGCTCTGACCGGAATTTACCACGAATAGGGCATAAATAAGATATGGATGATTGATTCACCATAATACTGTTTGTTGCACCTTGAAACAAGCAAGCAGGCACCAGGCCACCCACCCGGTGCGCAGCCCCTCCGGCAATGGTTATGCCGGAGGGGTTGTTTTTTTTTGCAAAATTTAGTATCCTTAAAACGTATTGCTTATTGCAGGGTACAATTTTACACCCCAAAACGATTGTGAGGTACGCCGTGGAACTGACCCCTTACGCAATTTTTGATATGGATGGCACCCTGTTGTGCTCCACCGGCATGTGGGACCATGTAACGGACCGCATCCTTGCAAAATATGGCAAAACCATCACCCATGAACAGCGCATGGCCAACATGACCCTTACGGTGGAAGGAACCGCCGCGATGTTTGTGCAGCAGCTTGGCGTGCCGCTGACGGAGCCTGAATGCGCAGAGCTGATCCGTGCCGAAGCGCGGTACGGCTATGCGCAGGAAGCCACCGTAAAGCCGGGCGTTGAGCAGGTGCTGGCAGCCATGCACGCACGCGGTGTGCGCATGTGCGTGGCATCCGGCACCGAAACACCGCTGATCGAAGCTGCGCTGACCTCCCACGGGCTGATGCGCTGGTTTGAATTTGCGGTGGACTGCAAGAACCCTGACGGCAAAAAGAAGCCGGATGTATATCTGGATGCTTTGCACCGTTTCGGCGTGCAGAACTCCGTGCAGGCAACCGTGTTTGAGGATTCTCCCGTGGGAATTGCCACCGCACGCGCCGCCGGTTTCGCCACCGTTGGCATTTATGATGAGCCAATGGCAGAGTTCTGGCCGCAGATTACCCAAACGGCGGATTTTGCCAGCCGCACCTGGCAGGACTGGCTGCAAAATGTGCAGCAGACCGGCCCCGTACCCCGCAAATAAGCATGAAACTATAAGGGCAATACCGCATAATTCTAAGTGCCGATACGGCGAGCGAGGTGCGGCAGATGCTAAGCCAAAAGCGCAGATAATACTGGATGTCTTATCGAGCATTTTGGCAACGCAGATGCCGTGCCGCAGCCGCCGGAGCGGTGCTTAAGCCGTAAGGCGGGAATTGTGCGGTGTTGCCTAAGAATTGAGGCCTGTTATGAAGCTGATCACCTTTACCGTACCGTGTTATAATTCCGCAGCCTATATGGACCGCTGCGTAGAAACGCTGCTGCCCGCCGGGGAGGAGGCCGAGATCATCCTTGTAGATGACGGCTCCAAGGACGACACCGGCAAAATTGCCGATGCCTATGCTGAAAAATACCCCAACATCGTCAAGGTCATCCACCAGGAAAACGGTGGCCATGGCGAGGGTGTCAACCAGGGCATCCGCAACGCAAGCGGTATGTACTTCAAAGTCGTGGACTCTGACGACTGGCTGGATGCCGAAGCTCTGCAAAAGGTCATGCAGACCTTGCGCGGTTTTGCCGCCATGGAGCAGCCGGTGGACCTGCTGATGTGCAACTATGTGTACGAGCATGTGGTGGATAACACCCACCACACCGTCAGCTACAAGAGTATTCTGCCGCAGGACCGTGTGTTTGCCTGGGATGAGATCGGCCGTTTCCCGCCGAGCCAGAACATTTTGATGCACACCGTCATCTACCGCACCCAGATCCTGCGTGACAGCGGCCTGGAGCTGCCCAAGCATACCTTCTATGTTGATAACGTGTTCGTCTACCAGCCGCTGCCGCTCTGCCAGCGTCTGTACTATATGGATATTGACCTGTACCGTTACTTTATTGGCCGTGATGACCAGAGCGTGAATGAGAGCGTGATGGTCAAGCGCGTGGACCAGCAGTTGCGCGTGACCAAGATCATGATCGACGCGGTGGATCTGTATGCTCTGCCGGAAAGACAGAAAAAGCTGCGCGCCTACATGTTCAACTATCTGTCCATGATGATGGCGATCTCCAGCGTGTTCCTGACGATGGATGGCCGCCCGGAGGCTTTTGAAAAAAAGACCGAGCTGTGGCAGTACCTGAAAAACCACGATGAGCGCGTGTACAACAAGTGCCGCTATTCCGTCGCCGGTGCCTGCAACCTGCCCGGTACGCTGGGTCACAAGATCACCCTGTGGGGCTACCATGTGGCGCAAAAAATCTTTAAGTTCAACTAAATAATAACAAGCAACGGGGGACTGCCTGGCAGCTCCCCGTTGTTTGTTATTACAGGATTTAGGGCATAAAACAAAAGAGAGGATATCACCGTGAAAATAGCCGAAGTTTCTGCCCGGCCCCCGCAGCTGGTCCAACAGCTGGTGGAGGTATGGCAGCGCTCTGTGCAGGCAACCCACCTGTTTTTGTCTGCGCCGGAAATTGCCGCTATCCGTACTTATGTTCCGCAGGCCCTGTGCGGGGTGGAACACCTGATTGTTGCGCAGGATGAAAGCGGCACACCGGTCGGCTTTATGGGCGTGTAGGAGAACCGGCTGGAAATGCTCTTTCTGGACCCGGAGGCGCGCGGCCAGGGCCTTGGTGCCCGCCTGCTGTGCCTTGGCATGGAGCAGTACGGCGTGAGTGAGCTGACCGTGAACGAGCAGAACCCGGCGGCAGCCGGTTTTTACCGGCACATGGGCTTTGCCGTATACCGCCGCAGTGAGCTGGATGAACAGGGCGGCCCGTACCCGATTTTGTATATGCGGCGGGGGTAAAGCACTGCTCGGCATTGCCCTACGGAGCGCGCGCCAAAATTCTTTCTATTCTTATGGCGTACAGGCCTGTTTCGTGTTATACTGTATTCATATATTTATAAATGGAAAGGCAGAGAGTTATCATGTATCAGCAAGGCGATAAAATGCTAGAAGTGCGGGAGCTGCTTGTAAAAGCGTTTGCCACCGCGTGGAAAAACAGCGACCAGAGCACCGACCGCGATACTTACATCAACAGCAGCATTACTGTGATCGATTCCATGCAGGTGCAGCCGGAAATGATTTACGCCGAAGAAGGCCAGGGCCTGACCGACGGCGAGGAACTGGACCACCTGGCAGACCTGGTGCGTGCCGATGGCACCTGGGTGTATTACGGCGTTCCGGCGGAGAACTTTTTTATTGTTACCTGGATGCCGGATGCCGAAGCAGCTGAAGCTAAGATTGCCGCCCTGCGTGAGGAAGGCGATTGTGTGGCCTGCTGCGTAGACCTTGCCGAAGAATGGAACTTTGGCTGATAAACCGCCGTGCGGCTGAAATACTTGCAGAGGGGAAGTGACCGCCTTGTCTGGCCATGAACCGCAAATCAAAATCAGCATTCCCGCGGCGGCATCCCGCCTGTTGGGGGCACTGCGCCGCGCCGGGTTTGAAGCCTATGTCGTAGGCGGCTGCGTGCGGGATAGCCTGCTGGGGCGTACCCCCGGCGATTGGGATATATGCACCTCTGCCAGACCGGAACAGGTGCGGACGGTGTTTTCCGCCTACCGCCAGATCTTAACGGGGGAAAAGCACGGCACCGTTGCCGTCATCGTGGGCGGCACCCCCTACGAAATCACCACCTACCGTGTGGATGGCCAGTACCATGACAGCCGCCACCCGGATGCCGTGCAGTTTGTGCCGCAGGTGCAGCCGGATCTTGCCCGGCGGGATTTTACCATCAACGCCATGGCTTATGCCCCCGGCGAGGGACTGATCGACCTGTACGGCGGCCGCAGTGACCTGCACGCCTGCCTGATGCGCTGCGTGGGCGACCCGGAAGAACGTTTTGCCGAGGACGCCCTGCGCATCCTGCGCGCGGTGCGGCTGGCCGCCCAGCTGGATTTTGCTCTGGAGGAAGCCACCGAGCGCGCCGCGCTGGACATGCGGCAGAGCATCCATAATATTTCCGCCGAGCGCATTTATACCGAGCTGGATAAGCTGCTGGCCGCCCCCGCTGCGGGCAAAGTGCTGAGCCGCTATGGCAGGATTCTTGCCGGGGCGGTGCCGGAGATTGAGCCATGCATCGGCTGCACCCAGCCGGGGCGCTGGCACTGCTATGATGTGTGGCAGCACACCGCCGTGGCGGTGGAACTGCTGGATGTGGCGGGCATGGACGATAAAAATGCCCGCATTCTGCGGTGGAGTGTTTTTCTGCATGATCTGGCCAAGCCGGAATGCCGCACCGTCGGCCCGGACGGCGCGGCGCATTTCCCCGGCCACAACCAGGCCGGAAGTAAAATGGCGCGCAGCATCCTGCTGCGGCTCAAGGCGCCTACTTATCTTGTGGAAAGCGCCAGCGCGCTGGTTGCTATCCACGATGGTGCCCTGCCCAGCGATGATACCGGCATCCTGAACATGCTGAACCGCTATGGCGCCGCATTTTTGCAGCGCCTTTGCCGCCTGAAGCTCGCGGATCTTGCTGCCCATGCCCGCAATGCGGGAGTGATGCAGCGCGAACAGCAGGTGCGCGCTTTTGAGGGACGGATGCTGGAACTTTCGGCTACCGCCTGTTATACGGTAGGCCAGCTTGCCGTGAACGGGGCCAGCCTGATGGATGCAGGCATCGCCCCCGGTCCCGCGGTGGGTAAGGCGCTGAACACCTTGCTGCGCGCCGTGATGGAGGGCCGCTTGCCCAACGAGAAAGCTGCCCTGCTGGCCGCGCTGGAAAAGGAGGGCCTGCTGTGATTTACGGCATTGGCACAGACCTGTGTGATGTGGGCCGGATTGAAAAGAGCATTGCCCGCCCGGCATTTTTGCAGCATGTGTATACCCCGGCGGAGCAGGAGCTCATTGTCGCCCATACGGGCAAGAAGCAGGCGGAAACCGCCGCGGCCAACTTTGCTGCAAAAGAAGCATTTTTGAAAGCCTGCGGCACCGGCCTTTCCGGGTTCTCCATGGCGGAAATCGCCGCCCTGCGCCAGCCAAGCGGTGCGCCTTACCTGGAATTTACCGGTAAAGCCGCCCGTTTCATGGCGCAGAACCATTTGCAGGCTCATTTGAGCTTGACCCATGAGGCCGGCCTTGCCGGTGCGTTTGTGGTGTTGGAACGGGTAGAGTGATAAATGGTTTGCCGCAAGCAGTAAAGTACGGCAAAGCATTTGTGTGGTTTGCGGTACATTTCAAGGCCCCTCCCCGCCGCATGGAAACCTTGCTGATTGCAGCAAACGCTGCAAATCATTTGTAGGGGACGATGCTTGCTGTCCCGCATGTTGGGCATATGGCAACCACTTGCATTCCCCGCCAGATAGAATCGCAATGCTTTTTTGCCCCACCGATTCATGATTAAAATAAAGCCTCCCTGCTTATACTGTAAACAGAACGCATTGCAGTATCAGCAGGGAGGTTTTGTTATGGAAGTGCACAGAGGTGAAGTGTTTTACGCAGATCTCAGTCCGGTGGTTGGGTCGGAGCAGGGGGGAGTCAGGCCGGTACTTATCATTCAGAACGATATCGGCAACCGGCACAGCCCCACCGTGATCGCCGCCGCCATCACCAGCAGGCAGGATAAAAACCGCCTGCCCACCCATATCGGCGTGCGGGCCAACCGCTGCGGCCTGGCCAAAGACAGCATTGTGCTGACCGAACAAATTCGCACACTGGATAAACGCCGCCTGAGGGAGCGCGCCGGGCGCATTCCGGAAGATGACATGCGCCGCGTGGATGAAGCACTGGGCGTTTCGATGGGGCTGCACGACCAGCCAGTGGCCCAAAGCACCCATATGGACGGCGGATATTTTTGAAAATCAAATCAGTTCTTCCAGAATGGCATTCTGCACGATCATGCCGCTCGGCGTCAGCCGCAGGGTATCGCCGTCCAGCACAGCATAGCCGCTGGCGGCGCAGTGGCGCAAAAATGCCATCTGGCCGGCATCGAACCGAACGCCGTACCGGGCCGCATACTCGGTCAGATTCAGCCCGCTGCAAAGGCGCAACTGCATGATCAGGTAATCCTCGGCGTTGCAGGGGCCTTCGTACTGCTCTTGAACAGTCCCGGCAATAAAAGCAGCGGTGTCATTGGGCCAAAAGCGGCGCACACTGCCCAGGCAGCTGTGGGCCGCCGGACCAATGCCCCAGTAATCTTTACAGTTCCAATACAGCAGATTGTGCCGCCCTTCGTGGCCGGGGCAGGCAAAGTTGCTGATCTCGTATTGCCGGTAGCCCTCCTGCGCCAGACGCTGCACGGCGTACAGGTAAAACTCCGCGGCGGCGTCGGCATCCGGCAGGCCCGGCGGCGGGTTGCGGCCAAAGGCAGTGCCGGGCTCGATCTTGAGCAGGTAGGCCGAAATATGGGTGCAGCCACCCGCCTGCAGCAGGGCAAGGGTTTTATCAAACTCCGCGATGGAATAATAGGGCAGCGCCAGCATAATATCCCCGCAGATCTCCCGGAAGCCTGCCTCCCGCGCCCAGGCAAACGCCTGCGCGGCGGCAGCAGCGGTGTGGGTGCGGCCCAGGCGGCGCAACTGGGCGTCGTCTGCGCTCTGTACCCCAAAGCTGATGCGGGTTACCCCGGCGGCTGCAAAACCAGCCAGATTTTCCGGCGTCACTACATCGGGGTTGGCTTCCAGCGTGATCTCCGCACCCGGCAGCGGGGCGGCGGCTTTGATCAGTCGGTGCACCTGGTCCGGCCGCAGCAGGGCGGGGGTGCCGCCGCCAAAATATAACGTGTCCGGCCTGCGGGAGCTTTTGGAAAGTTCGCGCAGCAGTGCGGTTACATATTCATCCGGCACCCCGCGCGTGCCGGGGGCAGAGTAAAAATCACAATAGCGGCATTTGCTTCGGCAGTAAGGAATGTGCAGGTAAATGCCGTAAGTATCGGGGTTGGGCAAGGCATGGCTCCTTATCTTGCAAAAATGATAGAATTCCGTTAAGGCAACACCGCACAATTCCCGCCTAACGGCTTAAGCACCGCTCCGGCGGCTGCGGCACGGCATCTGCGTTGCCAAAATGCTCGATAATACACAAAGTATTATCTG
>ERZ791872.1261-NODE-1261-length-16899-cov-2.755759_pt1 | contig 16899 bp, 16 predicted proteins | sample MGYA00510279_ERZ791872 | MGnify/ENA primary metagenome ERZ791872 (study PRJEB30046, sample SAMN00792103) | human gut metagenome | study: EMG produced TPA metagenomics assembly of the A metagenome-wide association study of gut microbiota in type 2... | reverse complement strand
CAATGACAATCCCGATGCTCAATCCCTGTATGCGGCTCATCACAGCTTCATATTGAGTTTCGTTTCCTACCGAAACGATGTGGGAACCTGACGGGAACTGCTCCCGCAGAAAACTCAGCCATTCTCCGGGTATTGTCTGCATTTTGTACTCCTCTTCTTTTTTATGTTTTCGAACTGCTTCTTTAAACTTCAGTTTGCTATCGACGCTCCTTTTTGTTATAGATTTATTTATATATGCAAACAACCCCGCGGAAATATTTCCGCGGGGTTGTTACATCAGCATTTGTTATATCCAATTATCTGCATTTCATCTTCCGACACAATTTGTCTTGTTACTTTTATTTGACTGTGATATATTTAAACTACCAGTTATCTTTAATCTATATTTGTTTGGAGTGTTATTTAATGTCTGAAGAAAAACGTGTCCGGAGAACACCGGAACAAATCGCTGCTGATTTGGATGTCCAAATTGAAAAACTGAAAGATTCCATTTTAGAATTGGAAAACAAAAAAGCGGCGTCTGCCACCGAATTTGATAACAAGATCGCCGCTGTTAAAGAGAAAATCGCTAAACTGGAAGCCAAAAAGAAAGACGTACTTACGCCGAAAAAGCGCAAACCGCGTAAAAGCAAAGCCGATCAGATCAAACTCCTTGTCAAGCAGGCACAAAAATCTGGCATGAAGCTGGACGAAATCGCTGATAAGCTTGGCATGGCGCTGCCTGAATAACCTGATATCCCTCTATTCCACCGTCCCGCTGCCGAAAGGCTGCGGGATTTTTCTTTCCCGCTTTTAGTCCACCCTGCCTCTCATCTTCCATCTAAAACTGTGCCAGTCCGCTTTCTGTAGGCGCTTCAAAAATTGCGCCCCATTCTCCACCTTTTTATTTCGCTTTTCTAACCGTAGCAGAATGCGCTTTCATCCGAAAATTATCACGTTCCTCCTTTGCCCGGCATCCAAAATCAAAAATTACATTCACACCAAGCTGCAATAGTTTTCTCGCGGTATCCCACATCAATTCTTCTATCTTCGTATGCCGCTCGTTATGTGCCTGGTCTTTATTGGGGTCATTATAGAAATCATTCCCGAATGAGCTGGCACCTATCAAGCTGGTGCTGGATATGCTTCGAACGGCAATGAAAAAAGAGGTCACTGCTGAGCAACAACTCCACAGTGACCAAAGCTTTCAATATGTTTCTCAAAGCTATTTTACTCTAGTTACACAATACGACATTACTTCGTCCGTGTCAAGGCGTGCGGCCCCATACGACAATGCCGTGACAGAAAACTTTTTTCCATTCTCAAATCTGATGGCGTTAGTCTTTACAAGCCGGAAACTATCCATAAAGCACAAACACTCATTGATGGTTTGCTTTTTAAAACCATGAACATATTCAGCTTAATATAAAATCCTCTCCTATCAAAAAATAACACTTGTTTGCGTAATTCCCCCACTTCTACATATAGTGGTTTTATTTCTTTCTGAAACAGTCCATTTGACGGGAAATATTTATTTTTTGCTGCTTCACTTAGATTAGAAAAGAGCTGTTTTAAAATATTTTATTTTCTATTACGTAAAATTCCCCAACACGCTCCGCCTTCCCTATACCAACGCAGCGCGATATCCACTGCCCCCTGCGCAGCATCCTTCTTAGGAATCGATATGGTCGTTTGCGGATAATGTGTCAGCAAAAGACGTTTGAACTCTTCTCTTTGTACAGCGCTGTTCATCAACACACTGCCCCAAATACCTACACAAAGATTTTGCTCTTGTTCCATATGCAGCAACTGTATTGTTTCTTGCACCAAATCAAAATTGCAGGCTGCAGCATCATGTAAAATTTGTGTCGCGTATCTGTCACCTTCTAGGGCCGCACGGTCTACCATTTCCCCCAAATTGGCAGCTGGCCAAGGTGGTGATGCCATATGTAGTGAATAATCCATCAGCGCTTTGCGTGTCGGAGAGCCTACCACCCGCTCGATTTCTTTTAATAAAGGAGAGCTCGGGCGACAACCATCCAACCATCTGCTGTAATGGTGCAATGCCTTTGCATCTATATAGCGGCCCGAACCTTCATCGCCCATGATGCTTTTGAACCATCCTCCTACACGTACTTCCTTCCCGTTTTTGTTGCGCCCAAATGCAATCGACCCCGTCCCAGCCAAAGCCAGTACACCTACTCCGCCCGTCGCTATATAATGCGCCAATTCCACATCATTTACACAGTATACCGGACAATCGAATCCCGGCAGATTTTCATAAATATTTGTAATTAGCGCTCCGTCCTCCGGACTGTCGTATCCAGTAGCTCCGCACACAATCCGTAAACATTCCTGTGGGCGTCCGCCGAAACGGGCAAGACAGTTTTTCAAATTATTCAGCGTCTCACGGGCAGCCTTTTCTTTACCCAAATAGTAATGGCTGCAGGTATTGCCGCGAAACTCTCCCAATATCGTTCCATCCAGTGCCGCTGCCCGCACCAAGTACTTTGTACCACCGCTGTCGATTCCCAATACATAAGGAATCATACTATACCTCCGTATTTTACGCCTACCGCATTGTCTATCTTGCTGAACAATTCTCTACCTCGCCCGCTGAGTCCAAGTTTTTCAGGCAGATTAGCACCAATTACCTGTCCCGGAAGGATCTGCCAAAAAGGATACAGCCATTCTTCGTCTGTATTTTCCACTACGATTGCCTCCTCCGATACCGCCTCTTTCGAGCCGCAGGACATCGTTATTGAAAAACCGCCCCATTCCGAATGGATTTTTGCAAGCGCTTCCAAACGCGCTCTATCCGGATTGCTCTTGCTTGGCAAAAAGTAAAACCCCGCCGGCCGAACGTCAAACATAGAGGTAGGTCCATGCAAAAACTCTTCATATTCAAATCCCATAGATGGACGAAGCACAGTTTCCTGCAGCTTGAGCGCACTTTCATCTGCCACGTACTGTCCAACCGCGGTTCCCACAAATATATAATTTTGTGCATTAGCCAAACGATCTTCCACACCAGCATACCAAGTGTATACCGTTTCTATGTTCCGAGGCAAAGCATGGATCATACGGCTCAATGCTTCAATATAAGAATCATACTTACTTTGCGTAAGAGTGCCATACTCTCTGGCCGCTTCCAAGGCCATTAGGTACAATGTAAGCACTGTGCAGGTATACCCCATCGTCTTGGGCCCTGCTTCCTCATGTTCACAACAAAGCACGACCTTTTTGTCGCACATTTCATTCACACGGCATTTTTCATCCCCTGTGAGCGTCACCGCCGGCCACTGCCGCATCATTTCCATTGCATGCAGGGTGTTGGTGGAGTATCCTCCTTGCGAAACAAATACAAAAAGAGGCTTTTGGGTAAATATGCGCGGCAGTGAAGTGGGGGAAACAGCCATCGTTTCCACCCCGAGTACTTCCTGCATAAACGGAGCCGCCGCACGGACAGCGTTTCCGGAGGTTCCACTTCCAACAAGATAAAGGCGATCAGGACATACCGCTTTCCATTGTGAACAAAAATTCTCTCCTAAGGTCTTTCGTGATTGAAGCGTATTTTCCAATGCAACGGCTTGCCGCCCTATATAATAATTCATATCACGATTCATTCAAAATTCCTCCTAATCAAAATAACATTCTTTCACCGTAAATCCTCTTTCATCAAATCAGCTGCCACCCACATCCAGCGACCAACCGGAGTCGTCCAAATTTCGCGGTATGTCGCTATATTTGCCTGCGGCCAATAAGGAAGGTCCTCGTTTCCACGCGTCTGTACCCCTACTGGCATTTCTCCCACTGTTTCACCCAGCAGCGCCGTATATTGCTGACCGTAGTTGTAGCCTTCACCATAAATCAAAGATTGGCCGAACGGATTTTTTCCCAATGTCCAATACAATTGTTCGCGCGCAATATTCTTTAACGACTGATCATCGAAATACAGTCCCAACAGCGACGCAGCTTTTCCCATGGAGAGATGAAGCGCTGAATTCCCCCGGTAGGAAAACCAAACCGGAAAGCATTTGATAAAATAACCATTGCCAAGCGCAATGCCACCCCGAACCTGTTCAAGATAATTTTGCTGTTCACGCTGATGCTGTACCGTAGGATGCAACACAAAAAAAGTATCTGCATCCTGCGCTTCGTTCTCGTGAAACACGCCCGCTGGCAGCATTCCGTAAGGCGCAGTATATTGCGTAAGCTGTTTCAAATATTCTCCATACAAGGCCATTGCTTTCTCCCAATGCACTTTTTCAGGGTGATTTGGCAAGGCCTTGCTGATTGCATAAAAAGCCTGCACAAAAATATGATCACGGCTTTGGTGAGAAAAATGCACAATCGTTTTTTTGCTCTCATCCCGGTAGAAGAATCCCTTGATTGACAAACCGGCCTCGCCCGTATCTTGGCAAGCCAAAAGCTTGGATGCAAACTCAGCTGCATGCACGGCATATATTTCATCACGCGTTGATTCAAAAATCTGCACCGCCGCCCAACACGCCGCCGCATAGTATTGCGACAGACTTGCACTTGCGGTGTGCTCGCTCATATAAGGTTCTTCCAGCCCCACCGCGTTAAATCTTTCCAGCGCAAAACCATAATCCTCTTTGGCTGCATCTTTGCATTTCCACGCCAAAGCCGAATCGCTGTCTTCAAACACACGGCTAGCGTATGCCTGCACGCCGCTCATTACAAAGTTTTCAAACGAATGGTTGTGTACTCTCGCCTCGCAGTCATCCATATTGCCAATCAGCCCATCTGTCCACCGACGAATTGCCGCTCCTGTAGCGCGGTATCCGTCTCCGAAACGAGACCGGAGAACAAAATCAATACCCCAGCCAGCTTCCTCCAACAGCCGACCATATAATGCATGATCTTCGTCCTTTATCGTCACAGCCATTTCCAGCAGCGCCTGCAGCACCTCTGCACTTTGAACGGTTTGCTGTGACACATCCGCCGCATCGTGCCATCCACCTTGATAATTCAGCGAAACGCCATTGTGGTGCGCAATGACATCTCCATGACAAGTACCATGCTTTCCTGGGACCGGATAACCACAGCGTTCACAAAACAAAAAGTTTATAAGCTTCCATACAGTACTTTTTGCTACATCTTGCGAAATGCAAAACGGCTTACTTCTATAGTCCCCCATACGAAGCCGATAGGCTCCTTCTTTTTCCACCGCCGTAAAATCCAGCCGCTGAAATGTACCGTGCACATTTTGTATCGTTTCCACAGGACCTTCAAACACCCGCTCGCCTGTTTCCGCATCTTCCACAGAAAAGCGCGTACATGCCGTATTGGCTACTGCCGTTTTTTCGCCCTTCGGCCAGTATCCCGTTGAGCTATAAACAATTGTTTCCGGCGCACATTGCCAGCCATGAACAACATTCAACGCCTCAACCTGCTGTAGTTGCACATCACACAGCTCAAAGCACAAGTCATCAGCACTGCTCACTTCTTTTCCATAGCGGTGCACATTGAATGATATTTCCTCAATTTTATCATGAGCAATGGAATCAATCTCCCATGTGCATACATTCCACTCGTGATTTTTCAAATTGATCGCGTTGAACCCCTCGCGAGAATATGCATCGGGGATCTTCACTTTTCCGTTGTTTGTAAACCCAACTCGTATAATTGGGCTGTGCAGCCCATTGCACATCGGCCGTATTTTGAACCAGATTCGATTCCCGCGCGACAGATCCATGCCCTGAACGTTCAGCCGCGCGATTAAGGAACCAAAAGTAGCATATGCCCCACTTTGCGCATCGACAGAACGTACCTCCTCATCCGGCCAATGCTCCGCACGCGAGCCTGTACGCATAATCAGCACACCGTCTTGTACCTCTGCAGTACCTTCTCCATCGAAGGTCCACGGGGATAAATCTTTTCCATCCCAAAGATTCGTTGCATGCAACACTTTTTTCTGTTCGGCAACCGTCTCTACACTGCGGCTTTCATCGATCTGCATCGGGACGTGAACATAAAAGGAATCGTACAATTGTTTTTCCAATATTTTATCCATTTTTATTTCTCCCTTGCATTTTATATTTCCACTTCAAATAATGCCTCGGTTTCCACCGGTATATTTCCCGGCAGTGCATTTACCCCAATTGCAGAACGCGATGGAAGGCCTATCTTTTCCCCCAACAAATCACGCAGAAGCTCCGTTCCTCCATTAGCAACAGCCGGTTGCTCGTGGAAATCATCTGCACTCTGTACAAATGTTGTAATTTTCACTACATTTTTTATTTTTCTCAGGTCTCCCACCGCAGCCTCTAAAATTGCCAGTACGTTAAGCATACAATCCCGGGCATATTGTTTTCCTTCTCCTATACCAAATTCCCGCCCCAGACGGCCTTCGATCGGCTCCCCAATCACCGGACCGCATCCAGATACATAATACAGCCCCTTACCAAAGGCTTTGCAGGAAGCATACATGCCACCTCTCGCAGGTGCCTGCGGCAGGGCAAGGCCAAGCTCTTTCATCTTTCCATAAATATCCATTCAATAACACTCACTTTCCATTTTTGACTCTCCTCTGCGCAGCAGTCTTCCCCCTATGGCATTCGGAGAAAATGTTCCGTTGCTCCACACGTGCTTGCCATTTACAAATGCATGATCCAGGCCCTTTGCAAGGCTGCAAGGCGCTGTATAGGTTGCAGTATCGAAAAACGCTTCCGGCCGAAACACCAGTAAATCTGCTTTTGCGCCCGGCCGCAATATACCTCGATCGTTCAAACCAAACCTCTGTGCGGGCATCCCTGTCATTTTATGTATCGCCTGTTCCATCGGCATGATCTGTTTTTCAAGCACAAACTTTTGCAGCATCCTCGGAAATGCGCCATACAGTCTTGGATGCGGATTTCCCGCTCCGCCATAAAGCGCATCGGAAATCAGAGCGGTGTAAGGCAGGCTTGCCACTTCTTCCACGTCCCGCCAGTCCATACTGAGAACAATAATACCTGCCCCTGCACCTTCCTCCGCTATCAATTCCGCCATAAAATCCGCTGGGTCGGCATAACCGTTTTTTTGCGCGGCCGCCTCAAATGTCATTCCCTGACAAGTCGCGTAGCGGACGCCTTTCACTCCGGACAAAAGCACGCGCGCCCAGCCAATGCTTAACACCATATTGTCCCATCCAGCATGCTCGCGGTATATTTCTGTTTTCAACCGTTCGCGCCCTTGCGGCGTTGCAAAGAATTTTTGCTCCTTTTCCATAAGCACCGGCGGCAGCAAAGAAAGCAGTGTGGTCGAGCCGCCATCATATGGGTAAAAATCCGCTGTTACCTCCTGCCCCCGCGCGCGGGCTTCTGAAATACATTCCATTGCACGAAAAATCTTATCTCTCCAGTTCCGAAGCCCGGTCGCTTTAAAATGGCTGATATTAAGCCTTGCCCCGGTTTGCTGTGCAATGCCGATCACCTCCTGCACGGAAGGCAGCAGATTATCTCCCTCACCACGGATATGGGTACATAGCAGGCCGTTCTTTTTCACCACAGGCTGTATCAATGCGGCATATTCCTGTGCGCTTGTGTAGCATTCAGGCCGATACATAATGCCCAGCGACACTCCCAGCGCGCCGGAATCCATTGCCTGCTCCAGCAACTTTTGTGCCTTTTCCTGCTCCATCGCAGTAAATGGTTGTGACGAAAAGCCTTTCACTGCATATCGAACAGCGCCCATTCCCGCCAAAAAGCCCATATTCAGCAATAGATTTGACTGTTCAAGCGCCTTGGTATATTCCTTGTATCCGGATGTATTTACGCTTTGAAGTGCCGGCCCCACAACAGGTTCGATGTACTCATAGAATTCCGCGTGTTGCAACGGGTCCAGAGGAACTGGAGCCAAGCCGCAATTTCCAACAACAGTAGAGGTGATTCCTTGTGCAAGCTCTATCTCTCCAAAATTTTTGTCCCGCATTGGAGCAATGTCGCAATGGCGATGTGTATCGAGAAAACCGGGTGTTACAATACAGCCCTCCGCATTGAGTTCGAGCACCTGTTCCGCTGCGAGCCCTTTTCCGATCTGCTGTATCTTTCCTTCGCGTACCAGCACATCTGCAGAATAAGCAGGCGCGCCTGTGCCGTCATATATCAAACCGCCGCGCAAAATAAAACCGTTCATTTTCTTTACTCCTATACCGTCATTCCCCTTGCATTTACACAACTGCGCGTTATTTTTTCATCTTCCAACAGATATACTGTGTTTTGCAAATTGATTGCCGTGCACACATGAATCGGTATTAGTGTGAGAATATCTCCCACACGCAACCCTGTATGTCCGCATTTTGATACGACAATGCCATGCTCCTCATTCATCCGCATAAGACACAGGTCCGGTCGTCCCTCCACTTGTGCGTATCCCTCAAAAAAGAACGGCGGCACATTCAGGGGAATGTCTGTGGCGAACGCTTTGCTTCCTCCGTCAATTACCGCATAAGACTCGTGCTGTGCGCTTACAACTGTGGCAACGTAGCGTACCGCAATTTCCTGAGGAACCGCTACATGCTCATCGCACAGGAGTTGATCTTTGAAGATATAGGTTCCGGGCCGGACCTCTGTTACCAGCCCGGTCTGCGCCACCCCAACCCCGGTGGGGGAAGAACCCGCGCTTATCTCTGTGATCGATACGCCTTTTTCTCGAATATTCCTGGCCGCTTTTGCCATCAACTCGCCCTCTTCCCGGGCGGCCAGCGCATTGTCCTCTGTTGCTTCTCCCTTATACACCATACTTTTAAAGGTGTATATCCCAGTGAGATTCAAATTTTGCATTTTTGAAATTTGCACCGCAACTTCCGGTGCCTTTTCCCACAACACGCCTGTTCTTCCCGCTCCGGTATCTATTTCAAGCCGAACCTCCAGCACCGTATTTGCCGCTGACGCCGCTTGATTCAGCGCCGCAGCGCTCTCAAAGCTGTCAACCGCCAAAATCAGCCGGTCAACGCGTCGGGAAAGCGCAATGGCTCTTGCAATCCGAAATGTCCCCACCATTGGGTACGCAATGAAAATATCGCGAAGCCCATACTCAGCCATTACCTCAGCTTCGCTTACCTTCGCACATGTAATGCCAACCGCCCCTGCTTTTATTTGCAGTTTGGCGAAAAAAGGCATTTTATGCGTTTTAATGTGTGGACGTAACGCGCAGCCAGTCGCATCTATTGCTTGCTGCATAGCACAAATATTGGCTTGCGCCTGAGCTACATCGATAACAATGCAAGGTGTTTCAAGCTTTTCCAGTTGTTCCTTTGTCAGCTTCATTGCACTTACTCCTTACGCTTTCAATCCGCTCGTCGCTACTCCTTGCACAAAATTCTTTTGGAAAAACAGGAAAAATACCAGCACCGGCAAAACAAACAGCACTGCCGCCGCCATAAGCTCTGTCCATCGCACCGTATATTCGCTCATAAATTGCTGCAGCCCCAGCGACAGTGTAAGTTTATCCGGTTTGTTGATGTAGATCATCGGCGCCAGATAATCGCTCCACGCATCCATGAAAGCGTAAATCCCCACCGTAGTAAGTACGGGCTTACACAGCGGCAGCGCAATCATACAATAGCGTTGAAATTCATTTGCTCCGTCAATACGCGCCGCTTCCATTAATGAATTGGGAATACCGTTGAAAAACTGACGTGTAATGATAATAAAAAATGGTTTTCCGAAGAATGCCGGAAGGATCAATGGGATATAGGTATTCGTCATATGGAGCTGCGAAAATACCCGGTACAGCGGAATCATTGTTACTGTATACGGTATCATCATTACAGCCATCAACAAACCGGAAATAACTTTGGCCCCGCGCCAATTGATTTTCGACAAGGAATAGGCAATCATCGGAGTCACCAAAAGCTGTCCGATCACAGAAAGGATTGTAATAAAAACCGTATTCCCCATATATTTCATATACGGAATTGTAGATAACGCCGCCGGATAATTGTCCCATACAATCTGGCGCGGTAAAATCTTGACCGGTATTGTAAATGCATCTGAACCAGTTTTAAACGACGTCGTAAGCATGACAATAAACGGCATTAAGAAGATACTGCAAAGAGCTAATACAAGAACATAAAACAACATGCGATGTATACTTTTTTTCATTTTTGCCCCATATTTTAATTTTTCTATTGCAGTCATTTTATTCCACCCCTGCATTTTCTGTTATTCTCTTGGTAGCCTTTGTCATTACAAAAGTCAGTATGCTTACCACTATAAACAGTAACCATGCCATAGCCGAAGCCTTGCCCATATCAAAATACGTAAATGCTGTATGGAACAAATAAAGCGGATACATTAAAATCGAGTTTGCCGGGCCGCCCGAGGCTACTCCTGCATTTGAACCTCCGCCGGAGCTGGCGCTGATAATAACATATACCTGTTGAAAATATTGAAATGCATTGATCATATTGAGCACGGCCTGATATACCAGCACATGTGCAATTCCAGGGACCGTGATATGGAAAAAGCGCTGGATGGCATTCGCGCCATCGATCTCTGCAGATTCATAATAGCTCTGGGGTACGTCCTGTAAGGCATTCATACACACCAGCATCGTGGTTCCCGTGCTCCATGTTCCCATCAGAAGCAACGCCCATTTTGTGAAACGCGGGTCCATCAGCCAAGACGGACCTTCCATGCCGAACAAAGACAGAAAATGATTAATGTATCCATATGTAGGATCAAACATCCATATCCATACCATTGTCGCCGCTACCATTGGAATGACCGACGGCAAAAAGAAGATGGTACGTGTAAGCCCGCGTCCCTTAAAATTGCGCGTTACCACCATTGCCAGCAGCAATGCCGCTATCAAATTGACCGGCGTCGATACCAATACCATAAATAGCGTATTGGAAAGCGCTTTAACCACGAGCGGATCATCAAAAACATTTCGGTAATTTTCCACCCCAACCCATTTGGGAGCCATAACTGGATTAAACTCTGTAAAGCTATAATACAGCGAGGCGATCAGCGGATAAACACTGAACCCGATAAATCCAATGATCCAAGGAAGTGCAAACAAAAAGCCATTGCGCTCATTTCGTTTTTGTTGTATCGTAAGTCGCTTTTTCACACTTTATCCCCCTTTACACTAAAGTACGCGCGGGCACAGACTGTCGCCTGCACCCGCGCGCAAATGAAAACATCTCAGCTAAGGCCCTGTGCGCGCTCAGCCAACTGCGCCATAGCATCCTCCGGCGTCATACTTCCGGTATAGACATAATCAAGATGTTCCTCAATCAACGAGGTATATTTAGCAGAATCTGCGATGGTCGGATAATGCACGATATGCCCGTTCTTCAGTGCATCTATAAACTCCGGGAAGCATGGTGTTGCCATCAAATCCGGATCCTCATAGAGCGATTCATTGGCGGGAAGCCAACCATTGCCTGCGCACACCATCTTTGCTCCTTCGGGGCCTGTGATCCACTTGATAAAATCCCACGCGCCCTCTTTGTTTACCGCATTGATGGGAATCGCTGCGCCTGTGGTTTCATAACGGCTCGTGCCAAGGCCATCCGGGTCATCTGCAGCACTTGGAAGAAGGGCTACCCCCCAGTTGACATCCGAACCAAAATTCTGAATCATTGTGGGCAACCACTGTCCGTCGATACGGAAAAGCTGCTTACCTGCAAAAAACATATCCTGCTCTGTATAACGGTTGGTATTGGCAGTTGCCACAAAGGCCTGCACTTTATCAATCCCGTACAGCTCACGGTATTTCATGTTCATGTTCAGACTGTCCAAAATCTTAGGATCATCAGGGGTAAGCGTTTTTCCATCCTCAGCCCACCAACGGCCGCCAAATGCATAAATCAGCTCTTGCCGCGCGCTAGCCAAGGGGAACAATGGATAGCCCAGCACATCAATGTTTCCATCTGCGTCAAGCTGAGTTGCCTTCACTGCCATCTCATACATCTCATCCACTGTTTTAGGCGGTTCGCTGTATCCAATGGATTCCAGAATGTCCTTATTATAAAATAATTGGATAATTTCCTGGTTCCATGCAAGCCCGTACTGCTCCCCATCCATCCGCATCGTATTCAAAGAGGTTTCCACAATGCCGGATTCATAGCCTTCCGCATCTATATACCCCTGAAGGCTTTGCAACAGGCCTTTCGCCTGATAGTTAATAATATTAGCGCTTGAGCACTGAATCACATCCGGTGCCTCATTGCCCGCCAATGCCACAATGATTTTTTGGGCATCCGTGACGCTTAAGCCTTCTACTTTATATACATTCTGAGATTCGTTATATGCTGCAATTGCGTCTTCAAAGACCTTTGCCTCATCGCCCTTGTGGCTGTACCAGAAAGTAACGACCTGAGGTTCTTTTGCTTGTGCCTGTGAATCAGAGGCGGTACTTCCCGTGCTAGAAGGGGCAGAGTTGCACGCGGCTAACATTGTGACCAACAAAGAAATACTTAGTAAACACGCTACAAATTTTTTCATTCTATTTTCCTCCTTCTATTTTCTCATGAATTTCATTCCGAATGCAAAAATCTAACTTTTTTTCATAGTTTTAGAATTTCACACGCTCATTGACCGGTCATAATCGCCAAATACGCAACCTGAAAAAATGTTTGATTTTCAATTTTCATTATACTTTCGAAGAGAAAAAAGTCAATATTATTTTTCAAAATTATTAAACTTTGTTTAATTTGCCTTATTTGTCTCTCTTTTTTCATTGTAAACAGAGATAAAACCTTACTTTTTTTCTTGTTTAGGATAATATTTCCATTTGTTTTAAAAATATATTCCTATTATTTTACCTAACTTTTTTTCATTTAAATCTTTCCTTGCTTCAAAAAATGTAGTATACTGATAAAAAAGGAGATGAATAAACTTGAAAAGTCTTCAAGATGAAAACAAATTGTTTTCACAACTATTAACCTTACTTGAATTACAATTTGGTCCTAATTGTGAAATCGTGTTGCATGATCTTACTGGAGATTATAATCATTCCATTATTGATATCCGTAATGGGCATATTACCAACCGTAAAATTGGAGGATGCGGCAGTAATTTAGGTCTTGAGGTTCTCAACGGGAACGTCATGGACGGGGACCGTTTCAATTACGTCACCACCACTCCTGACGGCAAAATCCTTCGCTCATCTTCTGTCTATTTAAAGGATGACGAGGGGCAAGTAATTGGTTCGCTTTGCATCAATTTAGACATTACTGAAACGATTCGTTTTGGTGGCTTTTTGCGCCAATATAATCAATTTGATAATTCGCAAAGTGAATTTTTTGCACAAGATGTAACCAGTTTATTAGATTTTCTCATTCAGCAGGCACAAAATTCTATCGGCAAAGAGCCACAAAAGATGAACAAAGAAGAGCGCGGCATGTTTTTGGAATATCTTTATAAAAAAGGAGCTTTTCAAATTTCCAAATCCAATATGCGAGTGTGCGAAGTGTTAGGAATTAGTAAATTCACCTTATACAACGATCTTGAAACAATTCGAGCAAGGGAAAATCGCGAAAAATAGCTTTGCTGTTCAGAAGAAACCATCGACAATATCCAAAACAGTATTAAGGAAGGAATCAGAATGGATACTCTTTTTGAAGCGCTTTGCCAGCCCACAACAGGAGTACGCTTGCTATGGACAGGAAACGACGGGTGGCTCTTATGGAACGGGAGCAAGCTGATTGGCATCGATCTTGATTTTACCAATCCGCTCAGAAAAGCGCCCCCTTTTGTGGATCCTTCCACAGTCGCCCAAAAATTGCAACTGCACTTTATTAGCCATGAGCACGAAGACCATTTCAGCAGTAACACCTGCCGTCTGCTTTCTGAGCAAGGAGACTGCCAGTTTATAATTCCCCAAAGTTGCGCAAAAAAAGCTGTGGAAACGCAACTTTCTCCAAAGCGTTATCGCCTTGTCTCTCCCGGTGACCATTTCATAATTTCCAACACAGAAATCTCTTGCATCCGTGCCATCCACGGGCACATTGGCGGTTCTGTCTACAGTAACGCTACTCCTCTTGATTGTGGGTATCGGTTTCTGTTTGGTGGTCTGCAATTCTATCAGCCTGGTGACACATTGCTTTTAGAAGAGCACATCTCCATGGAGCCCGTTGACATCCTTTTTATTTCTCCAACTGAGCATAACACCTGGATTGAGAATTCTCAGAAGCTTATCGCATTATTGAATCCGAAGTGGATTCTTGCACAGCATTTCGGAACATACCGAGAAACCTGCCGAAACCAATTCTGGGCGCACGGATATATTGAGGAGTTATATGCCGCACTGCCGCCTCACCTACAGAAAAAATTCTATGTTCCTGAACAGACTTCAGTCATTGAACTTATGAGATAGTCCAGTGTTATCTATATACAACACAGATGCACCTTGCATATCTTGTAATCCATTCGTACACGCCAAAACTGCCCAACTGAAAATTCAGTTGGGCAGTTTTAAAGCTAATCTGGTTGAACATATAAATCGAAGAAAGTTTTACACAATATCGTATCCGTTGCACTTACTGTACATTCGTACTCCTGCTTCCTATATATGCTACCGCATGGCCATGCAGGCACAGATCATCTGCATCATCTTTACTGGCGTCGAGCCATCTTAAATTATCAACATCCATTTTGAAGATTCCCACCGCCGTCATCTTCAATCCGGATTTATAAAGGAGCAATTTACCGAATCGGAATTTTATATCTCACACTATATGAAGCTCACTGTTTATATCCATGATATCTTCAATCGGAATCTCTGTGCCATCTTCCATTTTTACGCAGTTCCCGTACTCATCTATCTTTTTGATGATACCTGTTTTCATACTATAAGCGCCGCCTGCTTTTCTTTTGTCCGGCTGAAAGTACAGCACCGCCACCGTTTCGCCGGATTCCGATGCGCTCCGAAGAAGATCATCCAATAAATTCTTTTGTGTTTCGTCCAAGTCGATTTTTCGGTCTGTCAGACGTGCGGTTTCCTCCACTGCATCCTCATAGCCTGTCAATGCCATGAACGGAATAAACTGCGCCGCACGGTCACTCACCGGCATCTGCGGGTATTTTTTTGAAACATGATGCGGCAAATGGATGATATCCTCATACTTGTCCGTCACGCTTTATGCCCTCCGATTTTACCATTACGGTCTTTCGCCGTTGCGCCTTCCTGCAGATTCATACCCTTCAGGATCGCATTTTTTCCATACTTCCTTTTGATGGCAAGCATTGCTTCCTGCCGTTTGCGTTCACGGACCAGTTTCTTCTCTTCTTCCGCTCGTTTTTCCTGGCTGGTTGGTGACAGCGAAAACAGGTCGAGCTGCTCCACCGCTTCCTCTTTTTGAGCCGCGGATTCAGTGAGCACATTTCCCGCTGTAAGATTGAGCCGCCGCACCAGCAGATTTTTGTCTGCAATGCGTTCGAATAACTCTGTCACTGCATCCATAAGCTGCGCAGAGGATGAGGTATACCGCGGCAGATTCGCTGTACCATGTGCGTGCTTTGGGATTTTCCGGCCATACCGGTCCACCTTTACCTCTCCACAATACGCTTTGCTTCTTGTTTCATCCGTAAGATTTTCAATATCATAGCCGACTGTCAAAACGATTTGCCTGGTTACAAGCCTGCTTTCGACCAGGGAAAGCGCCAGCTGGTCCGCCATCTCCCGCACGACCAATCTTGTCCGCACAAAATCATACGGACACTCCAACACCTGCCCGCTGCCCACACTGCTTGCTTCCGGCTTATACGCCTTAATGTCCGCAATGGTACATGGTTCCCAGCCCCATGCGTGGTCGATCAGAAGTTCGGCGTTGACGCCGAATAAGTCATACAGCGTATCCTCGTTGTACAGATCTGTGGGCGCGCCTAAAGAGCATCTTGCGATGTCTCCCATCGTGTACAGGCCTATGCTCTCCAATTTCTTTTCGTATCCTTTTCCAACACGCCAAAAATCCGTGAGCGGCCGATGCGTCCACATCAACTGGCGGTATTTCATCTCATCCAGCTCTGCGATACGCACACCGTTTTCGTCCGGCTGGACATGCTTTGCATAGATGTCCATCGCAATCTTAGCAAGATACAGATTCGGGCCGATTCCCGCGGTAGCGGTAATGCCTGTGGTCCGAAGAACATCCAGAATGATACGCATTGCGAGATCTTTTGCAGTGATATTTTCCCGTTTCAGATATGAGGTCGCATCGATCAGCACTTCATCAATGGAATATACGTGGATGTCATCCGGCGCCACATGCTTTAAATAGACGCTGTAGATTCTGGTGCTGTGTTCCATGTAATGCGCCATACGGGGCGGAGCAATGAGGTAGTCTATCGCCAAGCCAGGGTTATTCGCCAGTTCCACAGAGGACGAAGAAGCGCCTGTGAATCTATATCCCGGCGCGTTGCGCTGCCGTTTGAGATTTGCTTCCTTGACTTTCTGTACCACCTCGAATAGCCTCGCCCGGCCGGGGATGCCATATGCCTTCAGCGAGGGGGACACCGCAAGGCAGATTGTTTTTTCCGTTCGGCTGGCATCCGCGACAACGAGATTGGTCGTCATTGGGTCAAGGCTTCGTTCCATGCATTCCACCGAAGCATAGAACGATTTCAAATCAATAGCCAAATAGGTTCGCTCTGTCATATGCGTCCCCCCTTCTTCAATCAAGTTATTTAAATTATACCACTGCTCTTCCATTCTGAAAATCGACAGAACAAAATCTCCGCCAACAAAAAAATCCCAGCACAGTTCATCGCTGATGCTGGGATTGCTATTGGGCTTCATCTGAGTTACATATTGACACTCTTTTCCTTGAAGTGATATTCTGGACACGCTGCCTTTTCAAACTGGAGCCGGAGGGAGGTGGCTGTGTGTCCTTTTTGCTCAATGTTCTGAGTGGAATTTTGGCGAATATTATTTCCAGGAAAATTTTGAGGATTTCAAAAC
>ERZ791872.1249-NODE-1249-length-17039-cov-2.482748_pt1 | contig 17039 bp, 8 predicted proteins | sample MGYA00510279_ERZ791872 | MGnify/ENA primary metagenome ERZ791872 (study PRJEB30046, sample SAMN00792103) | human gut metagenome | study: EMG produced TPA metagenomics assembly of the A metagenome-wide association study of gut microbiota in type 2... | reverse complement strand
TAGCCGTGCCAGTACCGCGCGTAGGAGAACGGCACAAGCGCGGGCGCGTCGGTGCGCTGTGCGCCCGCGGCCCAGTCCCTTTCTATGTACCATTGCAGGTCGTCGGCCAGCGTCTCAAAGTTATCGACGTTGTAGGCCGTATTCGTCATCATGGCGGTCAGCGGCGGGGCCTCGTCGGCGGACGCGGCCTCGGTCAGCATGATCGTGTCGGTGTAGTTGTCCATCTGGAACAACTTGAAGTTCAGATATTCCGGGTACAGCCCCTCACCGGCGATTTTCACCGCTGAGTCGTAGACATGGTCCCGCACCGGCTCCCCGGGCAGGGCGTAGGCCGCCAGCAGCAGCACAAAAAGCGCCGCCAGCGTCACGGCGAACGCCGCCAGCGCCCGCAGGGCAAAGGGTGGTTTTTGGTTTTTTGGTTTTGCCATGCGGCACCCCTTTCACACAAAAATACAGTTTAATTATAAAACAAAACTCCCGCCGTTGCAACGGTGGGAGTGTGAAAAAAGGTTGAACAAATGTTGGGACGTCCTTGCCTCCCTCGCAGAGGGGGCCAGGGGAATGTTTCCTACACCATATCCGTCTGCCTGGACACCGACAGCACGATGCCCATCTCCCCCAGCAGCATCAATAAGCTGGTGCCGCCCGACGAGAAAAACGGCAGGCTGATGCCGGTGTTCGGGATCGTGTTCGTCACAACGGCCATGTTCAGAATCGCCTGCAGCGTGACCTGCACGACGAACCCGACGACGAGCAGTGCGCCGAACTTATCCCGTGCGCGCACCGCAATCGACATGCCGCGCAAGAGCAGCAGCAAAAACAGCGCCACGACCAGCGCCGCCCCGATAAAACCAAGCTCCTCACACAAAATCGAAAAAATAAAGTCGTTCTGCGGCTCCGGCACGTACAGATATTTCTGTCGGCTGTTGCCCAGCCCCAGCCCGGCCAGTCCGCCCGACGCGATGGCGTAGAGGCTCTGGATCGTCTGGTGACCTTCGCCCAGCGGGTCGGCAAAGGGGTCGCGCCACGACGCAAGCCGGTCCGTGGCGTAGGGCACCAGCTCCGGCAGCGCAATGACCGCCGCCGCAATGGCCGCCGCGCCCAGCCCCCCGGCCAGCCCGAACCAGTGCAGCCCCGTGCCGCCCACAAACATCAGCACCGCGCCGATGGACAGGATCAGCAGCGTGCCGGACAGGTGCGGCTCCAGCAGCATGAGCACCGTGACGACCCCCAGAATCAACGCGAACGGCACAACGCCTGTGGAAAACGACTTCATCCTGTCGTGATTCAGTGAGATGATATGCGAGAACACCAGCACAATCGAGAATTTTGCGATTTCACTGGGCTGCAGCGTGCCCAGCCCCGGCAGCACGATCCACCGCTTGCAGCCGTTGTACTCCGGCATGAAAAGCACGATGGCAAGCAAAAGCAGCGAGATCCCCAGCATCGGCCAGGCCAGCCTGTGCCAGACGTGGTAGTCCACCAGGCTGGCCGCGTACATAGCCAGCACGCCCAGCGCCGCAAACAGCAGCTGCGGGCGGATGTAGGTGTAGGCGTCGCCGCGGCGGTAGAGCGCCACCGCGTACCCCGCGGAGAACAGCATGATGAGCCCGTAGCTCAACAACAGCAGCAAGATCAGCAGAAACGGTATGTCGAATGTCGGCAGCGATGCCGCCCGCGCCCGAATCCTTTGTAGAAGTGCAGCCATAACAAAGCCCCCTGCGCAGAGTGTACGCAGGGGGCGGCGGGTTTATGCTTTTGTCAGCGGTTCAAATCAAGGCTCAGCATCGTGTAGCCGTTGGCGCCGCTCTGGATGCTCTGGCCAATGGCCTCATAGCAGGCCTGCAGGACCTCCATGTTGGGCTGGGGCGCGTCCGGGTCGGTGATGGTCCCGGTGGCAAGAGCCTCGTTATAATTCTCAATAATCTGGGCACAGATGCGGCGGCGATCCCGCAGCGGTGTCAGCAGGTTGGCCATCCACTGCTGGTACATACCGTGGTAGTCGCTGCCGTGGTCAGCAAACAGAAAGTAATATTCCTGCTCGACCTCCATGGGCGACGCCTGGCAGCGGTAGAAATCCCCCAGTGCCTTGCGCTTTTTATCGGTGGAGTATTGCAGGATGTCCGACAGTCCATTGAGGAAAAGCTCTGGGTGCCGAATCCATTTGGAGTACGGCTCCACCTGCACTTTTAGTGCATCAAAGACGGCCAGAAAATCCTCAAGCGCGATCTTCATCTCGCCCTTTTCCCATTTCTGGATCGTGCGCTTATCCCGGCCCAGGCGGTCTGCCAGTTCCCGCTGTGAAACACCCGCTGCCTCCCTCGCAGCGGTCATTGCTTCTGCCACACGGCATCGATATGCGGACATAACATCTTCTCTCCCCTCAAAACGCGATTCACCGCCGGAAAAACAGCAAAGCGGCGGTGCAAAATGCGCCGCCAAAATTCCCGGCACTGGTTGTGTACTTTGCACACCGGGATATGCTATATTGTGAAGGGCGGCATCCATAAGTACACTAACACTACCGTAATTTTACTCTAGTTACCATTTTTTGTCAATATATTTTGTTATGTAACATAGCAGGAGTGGGTGAAAATCGTGTATACCTATCGCGTTGTCTGTCAAAAGCTCTCCGCGCCCGAGCTCGGGCCCTACACTACCTACGGCATTCTGGCCGCGCGGAACCTCCGTGGCTGCCAGCAGGTCGTGCAGTTTATCTCCGACGTATCGTTGGACCGCGCCTTCGTCGAGGCCCTCGCACGCCGCTGCACCGCCGCCCAGCTCGACCCCTGCCACCTGCTGGACGTGGTCGAGGATGCCATTGGCGGGTAAAGCCTTCCGCCCCCAAAGGCTCCGACCAGTGGCGAGGTGCGCCCTTTTGCCGGGTGTCCTATAGCGCAAGGGACACCTCTCACATGCTGTTCCCGGCAAGCGCAGTCCTTGCCCGGGTGTGTTTGCCGTGCGCCTTTTTATGCGGCCACCGCAACTTGCTTGTCAGCTTCTGCTCATACTCCGGCGTGTCAAAAAATCACATTTGTGGCCTATTGAATATGTAGGGGCGACCATTGGTCGCCCGCCAACTTGGCGCAGCAACGCCTTTTCCGGGTAAGTTTTTTCACAGGCAAACGGGCACGGGCGAGCAATGCTCGCCCCTACAAGAGTTTTTTGACAGTCTGCATACTCAGGGAAGATATAAGATTCCATCTTCAGCTTGAACATTGGTGTGCCTCATAAGCTGACCCCCTGCCCTTTTGGGCTCCGGATAAGGATAAAACCGCAAGCACACACACGACCAAATTCACGGACATTCCCGTTAAATTTGTGTTGTGTTTACGCTTTTTTGTGGCGGTTTTTGCGCAACAGTTGCGCAAAAACATCAGCAAAACTCTAACAAGTGCTGGGCGGTGTGTATAATAGCTGCCGAAAGCGCTTGTCATTGTGACGAATTCGACAAGTCAAAATTTTGCAATCTGCCAAAAGTCACTTGCTTGAATGTAGCCGTATTGAAATTTTCATCCCAAAGTATTATACTGCTTTTTATAAAAAGGCACACAACAAACATACCGTGTCTTACTTTTCCCGACGTAAGCGCAAATGTTTGCACATCGGATTATATTCTCAAAAAAGACTGTAAATACAGCTCAGCTTGTGGAAAAAGTCCGTTTCCGGGCCAGATGTGCGCAGCGCATAAAATCGCGCCGAATGGCGCGCGTTCCCCCGATATATCGTGAGAACACACATATACACATATATAGAAAAGGAGTCGAAGCAAATGACGAAAGCATTTTCTATCCTGCACCGTGCGGCGGCACTGCTTGTCGCCCTGTGCCTGCTGGTCGGTATGGCTCTGCCGGTTTATGCAGCTGAGGATGAGGCTTTATTTTTTGAGGCAGGTTCGGAAACGATTCCGACCATTCCTGCCGCAGACACGTCAAGCGCGGGTGTAGAACCTGCGCAAGAGCCTATTGTATCCGACTTGGAAACGATTCCGGGTGAAGGAGATGCCCCGCCCACTGCGAACGAGCCGGGAACAGAAGCGGGAGACACGGTAAATAATGCAGCAGCGGTTCCGAACAATGACGGCAAAACCCAGGAAGCGGCAGAAAATCAGACTCCCGCCGCCGATACGGACACCGCCCCTGCCGACCCAGCCTTGACGAACAAAACCCCTGCGGACACTTCCGATACGGCTGCCGCGCCAAACTATGCCATCAACGCAGAGGAAACCACGGCGGCAAAAACCAACACAGAGCAAGATGTTCTTTTTGCTGACGGGGACAACCCCAACGAAGAAGATACTATGCCTGCGGATGATTCGCCTGACAACGATGACGCGAACACACCTGATACGATAGCGGATACCAGTGTATCGACGGGCTTTATCCCGGCAACGACAACCATTTATTTTGAGGATGACGGCAGATACAATACAACATATAACGGTCAAAACTGTACCATCCGTTTTTATGCACAAAAGGTAGCCTCTACTGACGCAGGTACCGCCGACTTGAACAAGGATATGGTGGATGCCGGAGAAACAACCGATAGCAATGGGGAAAAACATAGAGTATTCAGCGTCACACTGAATTCCGCAGATTATCCGGATGACGGGTTTTATCGGGTTATTTTCCAGTATTGGGTAGGCGGCAACTGGCAGGAAGAAATCTTTGCCTTTGGCAATGGTGATCGTGAAACCGGAGCCACCACTCACTGGACAGCGATTGACCAACTTGCCGGTAAAAAGTTTGTTCGAACAGACAAAAATACTACGGACAAAAATTACAATCGGGGTTCATCTTACAACGCCTCCCAATGGACGCGCGTGGAGTACTATTACAAGGATATGCCGCTTTACTTCAAAAATGCAAGCGGCGCTCCACTTACCAACGTAACCGCAGTATTTTATAAACAAGATGAAAATGATAAGACCAAAACAGTAAAAACCGCCAGCCTGCCAATCGGCACGGTGGAAGCGGGCAAGTTTTACGCGCAGAAAATCCTGATCCCAGACAATAAGTCGCAGTTTGTAAAGTTCACTTGGGACGGCGGCGAAAGCGCCCTGTATAATTTCAGCAAAGACAACTACGGTGGCGCAACGCCGTTCAACTTAACAACCGCCAATTGCTTTGTCTACGGCACAGATTCCACATTCTCTTGGCAAAGCGCGGGCAGTGATTTGCTAAAGGCAAACAAAACCATTTACTTTGATGCCACGCTGTCCTCGTACAGTTATGCGAACGACCCCGACATACATCAAAGTCCTATGCCGGACGATGGCAAACCCATGTACTGCTTCCTGACGGGTTCAGACGGCAGCACTGTCAAAACCGTGACAATGGACGAAGTCACCGACCCCGCCGCTGACCGCAAGCTGTGGTCTTGCACAATTCCTGAGGGCACTTACACCGCGGTGCAATTCTCCGCAACGGATAACCAAAACGCCCCCGCAAAAGACAACAAGACCAGAAAGTACAGCACGGCAGAAATCCCCCCAGCCCTGCAAGAACCCTGCTTCTTTGCTGACGACGGCGCCCCGTCGGCCTACACGGGCGGCGAAGGTGTCAACCGTGACGGCTACTGGGGCGAGAAAGCCTCTGTCCGCGATGCCGAAAGCGGCAAAAACGCGACCGTTGTGGACATTGATAACAGCGGCACTTTTACCCAACAAAAGGATACAAAGTATATCACCAGCACCCTGTACGATTACTACACCGACTACGAGCTGAATGGCTTGAACCGCGACACTTACTCGTGGGTGACCACATCTTCCCAGCGCGGGTACGTCACTTTTGAGCAGTTCAACCGCGCATTAAGCAGCGCTTACACGGCAAACGGCAATGTAAAATACCCGCTTTATACCGGGCATTTCCAAAAGTCAGGCTGGGGCGACCCCTTTGCAACCGTTGCCGCCGGTATGGGTCTATACGGCTGGGGCGCTGAGGGTAGTTCCAACTACAATATCTTTATGGCCGTGAATAACTCGGCCTTGGATGATAATGGTAATGGAAGCTCCGATTACAATCGCACCTTCCAGGGCCTTGTGGAAAGCAAGACCTCTGACGGTACGGCAAACGGTCTGCCGCTGTTAAGAACCAAGAATTCCAACACAAATGCGTCGGTTGACCCGCACTTTGACAAAGACTTCCTGCAAGGCAAAAACGCCTTTAACACCGTGCTGGGCAAGGTGTACGAGGATGTTTCCTTCCCACTCAAGCAAAAAGCCGTTTTTGCGCAAAATCCGGACAGTCCGGACGATAACGACCCGGAGAGCAAAGCCGAATATTGGTACTATGACAGCAGCAAAAGCTCTCTGTATTTGAAGCAGAACCAAACCGACGGCAAGTATTATCTGGAATCCCCCAAAGGTGGTGACGGCAACCCCACCACGGACAGCAAATCACAAAACATTTCGTCACCAAACAATACCAATGGCACCCACGGCTTTTTCCCGTTTAACGAAACAGTTTCCACAGTCGGGGCGTCCCAATACAACTACGGCTTTGGTGCCAAGCTGCAATTTGACTTTACGCTTACAGAGGACGGCAAGGTTGTTGTAGGAAAAGACACCAGCGGCAGGAACATTGAAGTTCCCATCAAGTTCTTCTTCTCCGGTGACGATGACGTGTGGGTCTACATTGACGGCAAGTTGGTTCTGGATGTCGGCGGCGCGCACGGTAAAGCGTCCGGTCTGCTGGAATTTGGCGCGGACAGCACCGTAACCCCCTACGTCAGTTCCAACAAGAACACCGACTCAAGCGACACCATGGTCTACCAGACTGATACCACCAAAACCGTCTGCTTCAACCAGACCCCTGTCACGTTCACCAAGACGACAGGCAAAGCCATCCAATTAGACAAAAACCGCACCACCCACACCCTGACTATGTTCTATATGGAGCGCGGTATGTGGGAGTCCAACATGGCGGTGGCGTTCAACTTCCCCGACAATAACAAATTGCAGGTTGAAAAGCAGGTCGATCTCAGCAAGGTAAACACCGCGTTCAAGTCTTTATTCCAAAATCAAAAGCTCTTTACCTTTACCCTGCAAAACTTGGCTACGCATTACGGCCCAAAAGCAATCACCAACAGCACCCCCGACCCCGTGGCAGTCGGCAGCGCTTTCTCCGCTAGCAGCAGTGATACTGACAGTACAACCATGGAAAAGGACGATAATCCGCCCGACACAAGCGGAACATACACTGGTCAAACCGTAAAATGGTACGCCCAAGGGTATGATAAAGGCAGCGCACACCGCAACCTGCGCTACGGCACTATGACGCTGACAAACCCGCTCAACATCGAAAGCCGCGACTATCTGTCCTTTGACGTTTACGCCGTGGGCAACCCGGGTGACGGCGTTCTGTCCACCAACTACCTGTATCTGACCTTGGTGGACAACAACGGCAAGAAGATGGGCTGCGATGCCAACAGTCAAAAGTCCTATCTGAACACCATGCTCAGCGGCAGCGTTGTGATGCAAAACGACAAGTGGGTCACGGTCAAGCTGCAGCTGAACAAAATGCCAAAGGACACGGACTTTGACCTGACCAAACTCTCAAAAATCCTCATTGGCGATGACTACGAGCGCACGGTTTACTTCCGCAATTTTGTTTTTACCGCCAAGCCCGTGGCAAACAAAACGGTGGGCTTCTCGGTAGAGCAAGCGGATATCCCGGACTATGACTCGGCGGAAAGCAATACCTTGAAGCCCGCCAGCGGCGCGATATTTACGTCCAGCGTAGCGGGCAGCGGCACGCAGGCGGTGGACACCGATGGCACGTTTGATTTGCAAGACGGCGAAACCGTGACCTTTACGGACCAGTTCCGCTGTGGTAGTTATATCTCGCTGCAAGAGGCGGAAAACACCGCCTTGTACGACACCCGCTGGGAAGTGTACGAGAACGGGACGTTGGTCAACGCAGCGGGGACAAGTCCGTCTGTAAGCGGCACAACCACCACCCCGCTGCAAGGCGGCGGCACAAAGCCGGAGGACGGCAGAACCGAAACGGCGGACACACCATCAACAGGCAGCAACTACAACGGCAGCAAGCCAGACGCAAATACGCTGGTGTTCCGCAGTTACGCCGCGCCGGAAGAAGAATTCCCCGAATTGAAGGTCAAGTTCATTAACACCGTCAAGGTCGGTACGCTGGTAATTAAAAAGGAACAGCCGAACGACGAAACAACGGCGCTGACAGGCAGCTACACGTTTACCGTCACCTTCAGCAACGTTGGCGGTATCGGCTTGAGCGGCGCGGACAGCGTACCACAAATGACCAATACCATTCCAGTTGGCGGAAGCTGGGAAATTACCGGCATCCCCATTGGCACACGCTTCCGGGTAGTTGAAACGCCCGCCGCTGACAGCAGCCTGAAAAGCGTAATCTGCGACGCCACTGACGCAAAGTACGATGTGGACAACGGCGTGCGCGGCACGGTTACCAGCGATACGACACCCGTCACCGCCACCTTTACCAACACGGCACACCAATTGATGGATATTGAGGTGGAAAAGCAGTGGAAGGATGCAAAGGACAAACCGCTGACCGATAAACTGCCGGATATTTGGGTCAAGCTGGAGCGCCGCCATGTGAATGACACAAGCGGCAAGTGGGTAGATGCAACGAGCGCTGTCAAGCTGCAATACAACTATATGACCGGGAAGTGGACGCACAAGTTTGAACGTCTGGACAAGACGGATGTCAACGTCACCGGCAACCCCGAATATGTGTACCGCGTGGCGGAGTGTGCAAGCGATAGCGGCGATTATAAGGCAGAAGGTACGGTTACGATTGGCACATATACCTACACCGCATCGCAGACCGCCCTTGCCGATGGCAAAATCACCCTGACCAACAAGCGCACCGACCCGAAATTTGCCCTGAACCTTACCAAAAAGGGCATAGACGGTACAGCCACTCCCCTGCTGGACGGTGTGGAGTTCAAGCTGGAAAAACTGAACGATGACAACACCACGTTTGTAACAATCGGCACAGGCGTGACGGGCAGCGCAAGCACGGGAACAGGTCAACTTACCTTTGCAAACCTATCCCCCGGCGAGTACCGCCTGACCGAAACCAAAACCGCCGCGGGCTACACCCTGCTGAGCGAAGCCATCGAGTTTACGCTGACAACGGACGGGAAGTGCAAACTCAACGGCACGGATTATGACGAGGTAACCCAAGATCCCGCCAGCCGCGTGTACAACATTGCCCTGACGATCTACAACCGCAAGGGCTTTACCCTGCCGCACACGGGCGCGGACGCACCCAGCCTGTGGCTGCTGATAGGTTTGCCCGCACTGGTGGCTGTGCTGCTGGTGCTGGTGTTCCGATACAATAAGAAAGGGGGCAAACATTCCTGAGCCCCCTAAAAAAGCCCTCTACACAAAACAATATAGAAAGAAAGAGGTATGCAACAAGATGAAACTGAAACGTTTATTTACCGCAGTCCTCAGCGCCGCCTTGACCCTGAGCCTCTGCGCCATGCCCGCCATGGCGGCAGACGACACGACGACGACGGATGTTTGGACACAGAACTCTGGCTCTATTACGATTCATAAATATGAATATAATGGAAATGACGCAAAGGAAAGCACCGGCGAAAATACAGATGAGAAAAATGTTCCTACTGATACCGCCAGACCATTGGAAGGTGCTACATTCAGCATTTATCAGGTTATGAATCGTACCCAGCTTCAGGCTTATTACGACGGTTTAAGTAACGCCACCTCGGTTAAGGTTGAGGACTACCTGAACGATACCGGAGATGCAATCAAAGCTGACGAGTCTTATTCCACTGCTCTTAAAACACAAACGACTGACGCAAACGGCCTTACGACTTTCGATTCCCTTGCCCTCGGCTTGTATGTTGTGGTTGAGACGGCTACCCCCGATAAGGTTACAAGCCCTGTGAAGCCGTTTCTTGTTTCGGTTCCTATGACGAAGGCAAGCACCCTCAACGAGTGGTTGTACGATATCCACGTTTACCCCAAAAACGGCACGGCTTATGGCGAAGTGAAGATTCTTAAAACAGCTCGTGTTGGCGGTGGTGCCGCAAGCCCACTCAAAGGTGTAACCTTTACTTTGGAGAAGTTTAATGCCACCGATAGCACATGGAAGCCCGCAACAAAGAGCGAGTCGGACAATGCCGATTTCAATCTGACTACAAACGAATCGGGCATTGTCTCTGTAAGTGGTCTGTCCCAGGGTAAATACCGTTTTATCGAGCAGTCCATTGAAGGAAATACCCCCTACATTATCGATAAGACACCCATTGAATTTGTGGTAACCAAAGAGGGCAAAATCCAGTACAACGGCGGAGATGCTGCGGCGGCAATCGAAATTCCTGTTATCAATGAAGGCACTGCTATTGAAAAACGGATAACGGATAAAAACGGTACACTCACGAACCATACGGATTACAGCATCGGTGACCATGTTCCGTACCAGATTACGGTAACTGTACCGCAGAATATCGCGAAACTGAAGACCTTTACCGTTACCGATACGCCGACCAACCTGAAGTTTGACGGCACGGAGAACAACTTTAGCGTCCAGTGTAATAATGCCGCTGTGGAGACAAAGGCATATACTGTTGCCAATAGTGGCGACGGCTTTACCATTACCTTTATCCCTGCTAATATGACTGATTATACCGGAAAAGACATCATTATCAAGTATACTGCAACTTTACAGGATACGGCAGACCAGACCACGACGGGCAACACAAACTCTGCTTCTCTCGTCTACACCAACAAAATCGGTGTAGACCCCAAGGGCAACCCGACAGAAGAAGACAAGAAAGAAACGAAAGACGAAGCTGTTGTTTATACCTTCAAAGTAAAGGTGCATAAAACTGCCGATGATACCCAAAAAGGACTGTCAGGCGTCGAGTTTGACCTGTACAAAGAAGATGCGAACGGTACCGTAAAGGATGATGCCGCAAGGGCATTGGGCTTGGATGCCAGCAAGAAATGGACCCAGATCAACAAAGAAAAGTTAGTAAGTGGTAAAGACGGTTATTTGGAGCAGGGCGGTCTGGCCAATGGCGACTACTACCTGGTTGAAACGAAGACCGCCGAGGGTTATAACCTGCTGAAATCTCCTGTCAAAGTTACCTTGAACATTAAGGAAACCACGACGTTTACAAAAGACGCTGACGGCACGATTACCAAGACAACAACCTTTACCGGTGGCGATGAACAGAACATCGGCGTGCACACGGTTAATGTTGTCAACCGCAAGGGCTTTACGCTGCCTGTCACCGGCGGTTTCGGTACGCTGCTGTTCAGCGGTATCGGTGTGCTGCTGGTTCTGGCGGGCGTCAGCGTTCTGTTCAGCCTGAAAAAGAAATCCAACCGTGCGTAATACACACCATCCAAACACCCACAGCAAAATAAACGGGTAATCCATAGGGGAAGGGCCGGAAACGGTTCTTCCCCTATGGGCGGTTGTGGCAGTGCGTCAACCCTTTACAGAAAGGCTCTTTGCAATGGAAACCACCGTCAAATTAAAACTTGGCTTTGCTGCGCTGATGATCGTCTCCGGCATCGGCGTGGGCATGTACCCCGTTGTCAGCAACGCGGTGGCACAGCGCCACGCAAGCTCGGTCATTGAAAGCTACAACGACACCGTGCAGTCGATGGACGCCGAGAAAATCGACGCCGCCAAGGAGGCTGCGCGCCGCTACAACCAACAGCTGAACAATGCCATTGACCGCGACGCGGCTGGCGAAGCGGACGACATCGGCACAAGCTATGTGGACATGCTGGACGTGGGCGAGAGCCTTGGCTACATTACCATACCCAAAATTGACGTAAACCTGCCCATTTATGAGGGCACAAGCGACGATGTGCTGGTAAAGGGCGTCGGACATCTGGAAGGCTCCAGCTATCCGCTGGGCGGCGCGGGCACCCACAGTGTGCTGACGGGGCATCGCGGTCTGGCCGAGGCGGTACTGTTTACCGACCTGGACAAGCTGAGCGAGGGCGACCGTTTTTACCTCCACATCATGGACGAGGTGCTGGCGTATCAGGTAGACCAGGTCAAGGTCGTGGAGCCGGAAAACACCGAGGATTTGGAAATTATCCCCGGCGGGGACTACTGCACGCTGGTCACCTGCACACCCTATGCCATCAACACCCACCGTATGCTTGTGCGCGGCACCCGTGTGCCGTATACCGGAGAGGATGAGCAGCCCGACACGCCGCAGACCGTGCAGTACCAACAGCTGAATACCGGCAACGTGGTAAAGCGCATTGTGGACGCCTGGCCGTGGATCAGCGTGACGGGCAGTGTGGTTATCGGCGGCGAGGCGCTGCTGTTGCTGCTGCTGTTGCACCGCTGCAAAAAGCGTGAGGAGGAAGACTGATGAAACGCCTGTTTCTGCAAATTTTTGCATGGCTGGCAATTTTGCTGGGCGTTGGGCTGATGCTGCAGCCCACGGTCAGCCGATATCTGACGGAGCAGAAAAGCACAAAAACCGTGCAAAAATTTGTGCAGGCCGCCGAAGCTGCCGCCCCCGCCGCACCCGAAACCTCCGCCGCCGAACCCGCGCGCGCCTACCCCGAACTGTACGACGCGTTTCTGGCCTACAACCAACAGCTTTTTGCCCAAGGCCAAAGCGGCCTGAAAGACCCCTTTGCCTACGAGACCCCCGCCTTTGACCTGACGGGCTGCGGCTTGCCCGACGACGTTATCGCCGCGCTGTGGATACCGCGTCTGGACTTGGAACTGCCTGTTTATCTGGGGGCCAACGCGGCCAACATGGCCCGCGGCGGCGCGCTGCTGGGGCAGACCTCCATGCCGCTGGGCGGCGAAAACACCAACACCGTCATTGCCGCCCACCGCGGCTATTACGGCGCGGAAATGCTGCGCAACGTGCAGCAGATACAAATCGGCGACAAAATCACTATGACAACGCCGTGGGAAACGCTGGTTTACCGCGTGTGCGAGCTGAAAATTATACAGCCGGACGACATAAACGCCGTGCTGATACAGCCCGGCCGCGACCTGCTTACCCTGACGACCTGCCACCCCTACACCCAAAACACCCAGCGCTACCTGGTGATAGCCGAGCGCGACCCCGACGCAGAGGCCGCCACCCATGCGGCAGACCTGGCCGAGTGTGACGAAACCTGGGACGCCGCACCGCGCCAAGTGACGGTGGAGGCCGACGGTACCTCCGCGCTGGAGGAAGTCACCCCCGAAAGTATCACTCCCCTGCCCCACGAGGGCGGCGGCGAAAACGCGGGCGGCGCGTACTCCAACTGGATGATTTGGCTGGAAAACAACGCCCTGTGGGCGGGATGCCTGCTGATTGCCGCCGTGATCGGCTGTATGCTGATTTGGCGCAGGCATAGAAAGGATTGACCCATGCAGAATATCAACGAAAAGGCGCTGGCCGTTACAGCCGAGGTAAGCAAGGCGGTGCTGGGCAAGCCGGAAGTCGTGCTGAAAATCATGATGGCGATACTGGCCCGCGGCCATGTGCTGATTGAGGATATCCCCGGCGTGGGCAAAACCACGCTGGCACAGGCGTTTGCCCGCGCTATGGACCTGACCCAAAACCGCGTGCAGTTTACCCCGGACGTTCTGCCGTCCGACATTGTGGGGTTCTCGCTGTACCAAAAGGAAACCGGCAAATTTGTGTACCACCCCGGCGCGGTGATGTGCAACCTGTTTTTGGCCGATGAAATCAACCGTACCAGCGCCCGCACCCAGTCCGCCTTGCTGGAAGTCATGGAGGAAAGCGCCGTCACGGTGGACGGCGTGACGCGCGTTCTGCCGCAGCCGTTTACCGTTTTTGCAACGGAAAACCCCGTCGGCTCGGTGGGTACGCAGATGCTGCCGGAATCCCAGCTGGACCGCTTTATGGTCTGCGTGGTCATGGGCTACCCCGATGCGGAGGCGGAAATGGAGATTTTGTCCCGCCAGCCGCGCCGCGCCCTGCTGGACCGTGTGCAGCCGGTGATGGACAAAAACGACCTGCTGGCTATGCAGCAGCAGGTAGACGAAGTATATATGAGCGATGAAATCAGACGGTATATCGTGGAACTCTCCCGCGCAACGCGGCAGGACAGCCGCCTGATGCTGGGGCTTTCGCCCCGTGCGTCGCTGGCAGTGGCCGGTATGGCGCGCGCGGCGGCTTTTCTGGGCGGGCGCAATTATGTGGCCCCGCAGGATATTACCGCGATTTTTGCCGATGCGGCCCGCCACCGTCTGCGCCTGACCGAACAGGCCCGCACCGGCGGCGATACAGTGCAGAATATCCTTGACGATGTTCTGCACACCGTGCCGCGCCCTCGCCCGGAGAAACCGTTCCATGGCAGGTAAGGTGGGCTGCGCGCTGCTGCTGGCCGTGCTGTTTGCCGCGGCAGCGGTCAGCCGCACGTCGTTTGCGGTCTTTTTGGCGGCACTGGCGGTGCTGCTGGTCGGCTTTTTGGCGTGGTATGTCCGCACGCTGCGCAGGGATGTGACGGTAACGCTGCAGCTGCCTGCCCGCCCCGTGCACCCCGACGAGGATTTTGCCGTACTGGTGAAACTGCACAACAACGGGCGGCGGCCCATGCCGGAGCTGCGTGTCGTTTTGCAGGCTGTGGACGCCGAAAGCGGAACGGCCATTGAACTGCCCTGCGGCGCGATGCTGGCCCCGCATCAGTGTGCCGATTTGCGCGTGACCCTGCGCGCAGCAAAAAGCGGTCTGTGGCGGTTCCGTGTGCGGGAAGCCACCGTGCGCGACCTGTTGGGGCTGTTTGCCGCGCACTGCGCCGTGCCGCCCCAAAGCAGAGAACTGTGTGTGCTGCCCCCCGCCGAGGGCGAGGACGACGGCGCAGGCACAAAACCGCAGAACTGCGCCGAAAAAGTGACTGCGGCGGGCTGCGATTTGACCGACGGCGTTTATGATCTGCGCCCCTACCGTGCAGGCGATTCACCAAAGCTGATCCACTGGAAACTGACCGCCCGCGTGGGCGAGTTGACCGTGCGCGAGCCGTTGGGCGCAGCCTACCGCGCTGACCCTGCGGGCAGCGTTTTGGCAGAGGGGGCCGACGCGCCGCAGCAGTTGCTGCACTTTGGGCAGACCGCCGTAAAGCGGCTGCGCAGATTGACCCGCCGCAAGGACACCGACCCCGCTACGGGGCTGGTATTTGTGGATCGTGTGCTGCTGCCCCGCACCAAGGCCGCTGCCCACCCCATGGCGGAAACGGCGGCGGATCTGCTGATTTCGGAACTGCTGGCCTTGGGCTTGCTGACGGCACTGAACGGTGCGTTTGCACTGGCATTGCCGATTTGGGTGTGGCTTGGCGTGGCGGCACTGTGTGCGGCGTGGCCGGCACTGCACCGCGTCCCGCTTTCCAAGGCGGGCCGTTACGGCGCGGCACTGGCGCTGGCCGTGGGGTATCTGGTGCTGCTGTTTGCCGTGCAGCAGCCGTTTTTGGCCGGTGCGGCACAGTGCGCGGATGCCGTCAGGCTGTGCTTGAATACACGCTTCAACGCAAATTTTGTGGTGTCCGCCTCGCCGATTTCGGCGCAGATGGGCCTGTTTGCGCTGCTGACGGCAGTGCCGTTTACAATGTTTTTGACCACGCTGACAGCCCGCCACACCGACGCGCTGTTGCTGGGGGCGGTGCTTCTGCCGATCGTGGTGTTCACGCTGTTAGCGGGGACGGGCCGTGCCGTTTTGGGCTGGCTGCTGCTTTTGCCGGGCTGGTTGGGAAGCTGTGCGGCGGCGCGGTCGCTGGTGCGCAAACGGCTGTGGCGCGGCAAGGATTCCGCTGTCTATGCCGCCAACCTGCAGACCCACCGCACAAACCAAAGGCTGGCCGGTGTCGGCATGGCTGCCATTTGCGCGGTGCTGTTTTTGCCTGCCCTGGCACTGCGCCCCGTGCTGATGCTGCCCTTGAACGCGCTGCAGCCTGTGACCGACAAAGTCTGCGTGGCCGGGCTGAGCGCGGCGATCGAGTGGCTGCCGAAAATCAGCGGCGGGGCACTGAATTTCCATGTCAGCGCTGCTGCGGGCGGCGTGGAGGACGGCAGCCTGACACGGGGCGACGGCCTGGCGCTGACGGGGCTGGAGGATATAATGGTCACGACCGACGCCAAGCCGGAGGAGACCGTCTACCTGCGCGGGTTTATCGGCGTGGACTATGACGGCACAAGCTGGCAGGCAGGGAATGCCGCTGCCTTCGACAGTGCCGCAGCAAACTGGAAAACCGACGGCGACGGGCGGCTTGCCATTGCGAACCTGCCGTTTTTGCGCGCGGCATACAGCGGCGCACAGCCGCAGCAAATGACCGTACAGCGTCTGCATGCAAACGATGCCTACACGTTTGCGCCTTACAACGCATATTTTAACGACTACTACACGCCGGACGGCGACGGAGCCATAGCGGGGCAGACCGTGCAGGACGATATGTTCTACTATTTTCCGCGCAAACAGGCAAAGGAGCTGCTGGAGGCCCGTGACGATGATGACGCGGGGGTGCTGGACCGTCTGGAAAGCGCCTACGCCGCGTATGTTCGTGCGCGCTGCCTGGATGTGCCCGACGGTGCCGGGTACGATGCCATAGACAAGGAACTGGCTGCGCTGGTGAAGGAGCGCAAACTCAGGGATGATGACATCGATGGCCGACGCGCACTGGTGCGCAGCTGGCTGAACGAGCACTGCCGTTACAGCGCGGACGCCGAGACACCCGACGACACCGACCCGCTGCTGTATTTCCTGAGCGAGAGCCACGCGGGCAGCAGCACACAGTTTGCCTCGGCAGCGGTGCTGCTGTGCCGCATGGTGGGGCTGCCCGCCCGATATGTGGTAGGCTACGCCGCACCGCAAAGTCTGTTTACCGCTGCGGGCGACGGCAGCTGCCGTGCCGTTTTGCAGGATGATAACGCCCACGCCTGGGCAGAGATTTACCTTTCCGGGCAGGGCTGGACGCCGCTGGAGGTCACCCCCGGTATGACAGCCGAACTGACCGAGGGCGAGCTTGCCGCCGATGCCGCACAGGCAGGGCAAAATGCCGCAGACAGAGATACACCTCT
>ERZ791872.1243-NODE-1243-length-17220-cov-6.716458_pt1 | contig 17220 bp, 8 predicted proteins | sample MGYA00510279_ERZ791872 | MGnify/ENA primary metagenome ERZ791872 (study PRJEB30046, sample SAMN00792103) | human gut metagenome | study: EMG produced TPA metagenomics assembly of the A metagenome-wide association study of gut microbiota in type 2... | reverse complement strand
TCCTGATAAGTCCCCATATCCCAGCGGCGAATAGGCTTGCCTTCATACAACAGAGGTCCGTGAAATTTATATTCACCTGCTATAGTGCTGCAGGTAGCATAGCCGATATGGGGATCTTTATAGTTCATATCGTCCGCATGCATATACATCACATACTCGCCGGTAGAAGGGCATTTCATGACTTTCACACGCTCGCCTACACGATTAGGGCCAAGAATTCCGCTTGGCTGCACCGGCAGAACAACACGTTCGAACTTCCAGTTCACCAGGTCATCAGATGAATAGCAACTGAAACCCGGAAAAGCATTGCTTTTGTCCGACTTATATTCCCCGAAAAGATAATATCTGCCATTCTCTTCCACAATGCAGGCACTGTGCGCATTGACAATCTCTCCCCTGTCGTCAAACCAGGGAATTCCGTTATTTACTACTTTTTCCGTTTTACGGGCCATGCCCGTTCCGTAAGATACCCACAAAAAGGCAAACAATAACATCCAGTATTTCATGATATTCTTCTATAAATTCTTATAAAAAATATAAGGCACAATCAAATTACAAATTTACGTTTAACTATCTATATTCCTATGGAGAATAATACAACAAGCATGGAATATTGTACTATTCTTCTTCAAAACAACATCCCGCAGAGCAGCCACGCACTTTTCACCTCCGCTGCGCATATCATACAGCATACTTCATCATTAATAAGAATAAGAATATTTAATGCACAAAAATAGGGAGAAGAGCACAATGAGACAGGAGGTAAATCGGGCAGATATAGGGGGTAAATCGGGCAATAAGGTAAAAGATTATTGTGTTACAATAATTCGCTGTCTGCCAAGTCAAATAAAAGAAAACTATCTTTGGTCTCTTCTGACATATAGAAAACTTTTTACCCTTAATACTAAAATCGCAGTTGAGTTTATAATAAATAGTTTCATCGTTTATTATAAACGGTCTCCCCATTTATTATAAACTCAAATACACCTTTAAGCACATATTCTTTAATTTTATGCAACAAAAAAGGCTGCAAACTCTATAAAAGGTTGCAGCCTCAAGCTTATCACCGGTTCACATAGATGCTGATTCGCATATGATCTCCTGTGTATTTTGTTATAATGTTACACTATTCTTTCGGTTCGGTTAAGATGATTGATAAGGTGCATTTCGTTTCATTTTTTAATGGGTTGTTACTTTATTGCCTGTATGACACCTGCAAATATACAACAAAAAAAGGCCTTTGTCAAGTCCTGCGGAAAATTGATCTTAATATAGTCATCCGAACCAATCGTATAATGCCTGACTTCCGGGAACGCCCCATTGCTCATGGCATACATACCTATATGTACGCCATGGAGCTTACTGAATGGGTTGTTCCTGGAAACAGACCGTTCGGACAATGAAGCCTTTTAATTTTCAGAAGTCTCCAATGTCACAGAAACATACATTTCCTTATTGCTACTATTGATATAATTATACTCTATCACATATCTCCGTGTATTGATTCCATAGTTTCCCGATATGACTTGATAGGTACCACTTCCGCTATTCTCTACAACCGGCAGATTCTTCCAGGGGCTGACACTTACTTTTCCGGTGCTCTTATCCACCGTCAGAGTAATACCGTTATCATCCAGATTGGGCATTTCTTCGTTGACCGACTTATGGAAGAAACGAACCGTGTTTTCATCCACTGCTGTCAGAGTCCGGGCTATTTCTATCGGAGTCCCGCTTAACAAATCCGGAGCTCCATTTTTCATCGGATACTCGGTGCCCTTCATCATATAATTGCCCGAATAGTCATTGATCATTTTCACCTTCACCAGCAACACTGTGTCAGCCTGTTCATTCACAGGATAAGGGCTTGAGTCTACGATCTTCAAAGGAATCAAATACCGTGCATCTGTATCTATTTTTTTGGTATCTACACGTACGGGGAACCGCACATAACGTTCGCCGGCCTTAATGACGCTTGTGTAGGAAGGAATCGTATACCAGTCTTTAGGCAGCGCCACATATTCGATTTCGCCTTCCAGCACGTTTTTATAGTTGTAATTATCGATGTTACTTTGATCTGCTTCTCCCAAAGTCACTGTCACGTCATCTTCGTGCATCTTTGTTCCGCCACAATAGACGGTAACGAAGAACTCTCCGTCACTTCCATATTTTACCTCTTTCTCCTGCAACTCATCTTGTGCACCTACTAAAGTCAACTTTTTAGTATATTGCTCGTCAGCCAAAGGGTCGCTCACGCAAGCCGACACGAACAAACACAAAAGTCCACCCAGCATCAGTCGAATAAAGTCATTATTATATTGTTTCATATCTTTTATTCTATTTGAATTATCTTTTCTTGAATCACTTCTCTGTTTTCATTTAATAACCCTGATTCTGGTCTATCCGCGGATTCTTGTCGATAATACCTTGACGAATAGGATAGAAATTCATCCGTTGGGTTATATTGAACTTGGAGAACTTACAATCCGACTCAGTGACAATCGTACGCATATAGTAGTTCTTACGATCTTTCTTCATCGCCTTTATATTCATACCGGTAAAGGGCCTGCTTGTCGCTTTTACCAAATCTCCCCAACGACGGAGGTCGTATGCGCGCCGTCCTTCAAATGCCAGTTCTATTCGTCTTTCGCGCTTGATGGCCTCTCTCATCTTTTCAGGATTATCCAGTTCTTCGTCGGTGATACCCGGCTGACCGGAACGATAACGTATCATATTGAAATATTTACGCATTTCTTCCTTATTGCGTGACACAGATATTCCGGTCGTTTCGTCAGTGTAGTTATCACCATCTCCCATCTCATTCATCGCTTCTACATAATTCAGCAGGATTTCAGCATAGCGGATAAGCGGAAAACTTTTAGATAATACTTTCCCGCTTCCTGCGGGGGAATCCATTTCATTGACATACTTCACGCAAGTATAGCCGGTGACACAGACCGTCTCTTTTTGGTATTGATCGGGTTTGCCCGTTCCATCGCTATAATAAGTCACTTTCAACGCTTTTTTATTCGCCGGGTCAGGACCATTGTAAGAAGAAGCCGGCCATATTCTATGGTTGAATCCTATCGTAGCATAATAACGCATCTCACGGTTGTAATCCATCTGTGCCATTTCAGGATCCAGGTCGAATCCTGAGAAGGAGGTTCCCAGCAAGGTTTTCTGTGCATCATCCAGATTACTGATGGGTTGCCATGCTTTTTCTTCCGTTGGATAAGGATATTCAGCGCTGGAAGCATTGATATCCCGTCCGTCTATCATGCGGTATGCATCCGCCAACTCTCCATTCACACTGATAGCATTCGTACCGTCCATCGCATAAGGGAAAACAAGTCTGGTATTGTTTTCCGTCTGACTCTTGGTCCAGATAAATTCGGAGATGCTGAATCCCTCTTCTTCTCCCGTGAACATATCCCTGTAAGATTTAAGCGGATCTATACCATGAGGGCCTTCCGGGAATTTATTGTTTTTGTTATTGAATTTGAGGTCATAAGTATTGGCCGGCAATTCAGGTGTGTATGCCGTACTGCGAACTGTGTAAAGGTTGTACAAATTCAAATCAATCACTCTTTTGGCGGCAACTGCTGCGACAGCCCACTTATGCGAGTCATAATTCTGAGGGAAATAGGGCTGATTGTCCGAGCTTCTCAGGAAGTCATAATAGTATTTATTTCCATTGAACCAGGGGCTTGCCGCTTCAAGCCGTACACGTGACATCAGAGCTAATGCAGCTCCGGACGTAGGGATGCGATAGGTTGACGCATCGCGTTCGTCCGCTGCCTTCAGCAAAGAAGCTGCCTGCTCGAAATCACTGCATATCTTTTCCACACATTCGGTGTAAGTAGCTCTCGGATAAGACATCTGATCTACACTCGCATTGGTAGGAAAAGCCTGATCGGGAACGATAGGCACAGGACCATACTGCATCATCAAAGTGTAATAGCTATAAGCACGGATAAAGTAAGCACGGCCCAGGAAGTCACGTCTTTCAAAATCTGTAATATCCGTACACTCTCCGATCCGGGCAATCACAATATTCGCCATTCGGATAGATACATAGAGTTCTCCCCAACGGAAAAAATCGTTGCTATATTTGTCTACCATCTGCCCCATCGCAAAAAAGAGACCTTTCCATGAATCCTTTTCACTTTCCTTGATAGATGCGAACGCTTCATCGGATGCGAATCCCAAAGGCAATGGAGTCGATTTCCATACGTTGTCAAAAGCAGGGAAGTTATTGGCTGCAGCACTGATATACTTCTCAAGCTGACTCTTTCTCGTAAAAATAGAGTCAAGGCTCGTCATATCATATACATATTCATCAATATCCAGGAAAGACTCACAAGATGTGAAAGTGGTTGAAATCGCAGACGCCATAAAAACACCCGCCATCATTATATTCCTTAATTTCATAATTCGTTCAATTTTAAAAGTTCAAACTCAATTGCATTGAATAAGTGCGCTGAATAGGATAAGCAGCACCGTTCGCAGATGCCTGTCCCGGGTCCCACAGCTTGATGCTGTCCCATGTACAAATATTATGCATAATGAACGACAGGCTCATTGAACTGACACCCAGTACATTCTGCAGCCAGGGGTTGCGATAGGTATAGCGTATATTCAGTTCTTTGAAACGCAAATAGCTGTTGTCTGCCAACCAATATGTTGATGCCTGATTATTGTTCTTATTACTGCCATAAGTCATACGCGGGAAACGAGCATTCGGATTCTCTGTGGCTGCCGTACCCGATATTTCACGCGGAGTCCAGCGGTTATTCTGATCTGCCACGATTGTCAGCAGGTTTCCTGTCGAACCGCCACTGAAAGGGTAATAGCCTGTACCTCCCAAAAAGTAAGTACTATGTCCTGTTCCTTCGAACAGCATTCCGAGAGTCAGGTTTTTCCAGCTCACTTCTCCGGCAAAACCGTATTGAATCTCCGGTACATTAGAGAAAGACAAAGGTACTCTATCGTCCACATCAATCACACCATCAGCATTTACATCCACATACTTGATATCGCCCGGATATACTTTACTCTCAAAGTTTTGCTTAGGACTGGACTCTATATCTTCCCAGTCTCTGAACAAGCCTTCGGCTATATATCCCCTCTGTACTCCGCTCGGATATCCGATTCTCGATTGATAAGGATAGTGTATATCCGACTCCTCGTAATGCAATACCTTGTTGCGCGAGAAAGTAAAGTTACCACGTATGGTAGCCCGCCAGTTTTTTCCAAAATCCTGTTTGAAACTGAAGTTTCCATCCATACCCCAGCTTTCCATCGAACCTGTATTGGCCCACGGCATAGAGATGAAACCGGCTTCTTCCGGTACAGTGACACGCTGCTGGAAAATGTCAGTACGGCGATCTTTAAAGTAGTCAACAGTCAGCGAGAATTTATTATTGAACAGGTTGATATCCACACCGACATCAAACTTCTTCGCCTTTTCCCAGACAAGTCCGTCAGTACCTAACTGTCCTTCCCGAATACCGCCTGTTCCCCAGCCGCCATCACCTGTGCTGGTGACTGTTGTCAGATATGGGAAACGTGTACCACCGATACGGTCGTTACCGACAAGTCCATAAGAAGCACGTATCTTCAGATAATCAAGGAAAGGAAGTGCCTCTTGCAAACAATCATATTGAGAGGGAATCCATCCTCCGGATACTGCCGGGAAAAATCCGAAGCGTTTATTTTTCGGGAATTGTTCGGAGCCTGTATATCCGATATTGAATTCGGCAAAGTAAATCTGTTTGTAGTTGTAAGTTACACGTCCCGAAAGCGCCTCATAACGTCTGGGGATAGGTTTCAGAACGGCGCTGACGTTCTTGTCTTCGTCCGAGTCTTTTGATTTCGTTCTGCTCTGCAGGTAAAAGTGGAGCAGTCCGCTTATGGCATGATCACCAAACGTACGGTCATAATCCGCATTCAACTGCCAATAATAGGTACGGTCGGTGTCCGTAGACCTCGATAATGACAGGTCCTTCTTTTCCACCTGTTTCGTCATGACCAGTGTGCCTTGGGCATTTCTTCCGTTCGCCCAATACAGATCCGGCATTTTAGAACGTGTAGTATAAAATTCAGAGTTGGTGGTGAAGGAGAATAAGCCTCTAACCTTCAGTCCTTTCGTAATAAAATCCAGATCCTGACTCAAATCCACCATCAAGTTGGTAGTCAGATTACGGGTCTCTGTGAAACCTGTATAGTTCAACTGTACATAAGGGGACAACAGCTCATAGCCAGACTCCGCATTGGCTCCTTTCGACGCCAGCTGACCTGTGGAATATTTCACCGGCAGCGATACAGGTGTCAATGCTGCCTGCGCATTCCATAACGCACTGTTATTTCCCAATCCCGGTGAGTTCTGGTTAGTCATTACTTGGTAAAGCTTCAGCCCCAATCTTGTTTTCTTTGTTAAATTGGCATCAACTTTGGTCAGAAAAGAGTACTTCTGATAATTGATGTTGGGATCATATTTGTTGGCAGACTTGTCGGGACGGAAAACGGCATCCTTATTCTGCATACTGAGCGACATAAAATACCGTGCGTTCGTACCGCCACCGGAAACACTGAAATAATGCTGATTCTGCCATACACGGTCTCTCAGAATCACATCACGCCAGTTGGTATTCGGAGCAAGGTCCGGATCAAGCCCTGTCTGAAACAGTCTTAACTGAAGAGCACTGTAAAGCGGATCATCTCCCCTGCTCAGTTTTGCTTCATTGGCCAGTAACGCATACGTATAGGCATCGCAATACTCAGGCATACGTGCAGATTCGCTCAATGTGATACTTGATTTATAGTTAATACGGAGTTTCCCCGCTTTTCCCTGCTTGGTCTTCACCACTACTACGCCATTGGCTCCGCGTGCTCCGTAAATGGCTGTTGCCGAAGCATCTTTCAGTACCGAAAAGCTTTCAATATCCGCCGGGTCAAGTTGATTCATATCACCTTCTACACCGTCTATCAAAATCAATGCGGAGGAATTGGCACCAAATGTACCAATACCGCGCACCCAGAATTCGGAAAAGTCACTACCCGGTTCTCCGCTTCGGGTCACAGCGATGATGCCGGGAACGTTACCACCCAGCATATTGGATACAGAAGTAGCCGGCACATCTAATGCCGCAGGCTCGATAGTGGTAACCGCACCCGTAAGGGAAATCTTCTTCTGGCTTCCCTCGCCCACAATGACAACCTCATCCAAATCGCTGACCTGTGGTTCCAGCACAATCTTAATATTCTCCTTACTCATCGTCACTTTATAGCTATAAGGCTTATAGCCTATAAAAGTAACAGTCAGTACTTCACCTTTAGAAAGACCTTGCAGACGAAACTTACCGTCCAGATCTGTTGCAGTTCCTTTCGAACGGTCTTTGTCTACAGTGATCGAGGCACCGATAATCGTTTCCCCCTTTTCGTCCATCACCGTTCCGGCGACCATATAACCTTTTTCATTGGTTTGTGCTGATATGGTGGCAGAACACACAAAGAGCAGCAACATCATGATTACATTTATTGTCAATTTCATATCTATCTGGTATTAGATTTACTGAATGGTAAATTTCCGGACCATACCTGCGTTACATTCAACAAAATACAGAGATCCGTTTGAGTCAAAGCCGAGATCATAAGGCCATTTTAACGATGATTCCAAGGGTTTTCCGTCAACAACAGCCAGATTTCCCTTACGCCCTGCGACAGTTGATACAATGCCATCCTCCAATTTCCTTAATAAACCGTTTCCTGTATCGAGAAAGTACAATACGCCCGAATCATCTACTGCAAGACCTGTAACTGTACTCATCATGGCATCTTCTCTGTTTCCGTCCATAAATCCGTTTGTTCCGTTGCCAATATAATCCTCAAAAGACTTGCCATCGGAAGAAATCTTCAGGATTTTATTACTTAGATTGGCAGATACATAGAAGCAGTCATTTACTTTATCCCTCGCTATAAAACACCAACTGGTAAGTCCCCCCAGGTTTCCTAATTCAGCATTGAGTATTTCCACTTCAAGGCTTTCCAAATTGACTCTGCCGAATTTACCGCTGGTATCACAAAAATAAAGGAACTGATCGTCATCGCTTAAAACACAGTCAGCCACTCTTCCCGTTACCTCCGTACCCAGAGTATTCAGTATCTTCGACATCTGCCATCCTTTTGCCCGATTGAAAGCGTAAACAGCGTGTGTTCCGTCATACTGGATGCCATAAGCTGTTTCACGATTTTTGGTAGCACCCAAACCGCCGAATTTTATTCCCGAACAAATGGTCGTAACTCGGTTCTCTTTCTCAGAAACCAGCCGCACATTGGTCTGATCGGTGCTTACAAGTATATTATCGTCAGCTATCATACACATTCCGCGTATTACTCTGAATTTAGCCTCAGCCAATGTACCGTCTGCATTTTCGCCGGTATTACCGGTTCCGGTTATGGTCGTAATCTGCTCCATCCTGGTATACTTGAACAGAGAGGGCAGTTCGCCTTTGTACTCCGAGCCGATCACTACAGACACCTTGTTCTGTCCGTCATTTTGTTTAGGAGTCATACCGTAAATACAATCTCCGTTAGAGCTGATTAGTCTCGCAGTGTCTTTCTCTCCGAAATATACTTTTATGCGGGACAGGTCCGTTCCAAAGTTTTTTCCGGAGATAACAAACTGAGTGTTGTAAACACCGGAATCAGGTTCGATCAGAGATACGACTACAGGCTGATTCGGATCAAAAGCTTTTGGAGGTATCCCTTCATTGACAAACTTGTAGTCGTCCGCACATGAAGTGAAGAAAAGCAAGGAGCAGAGACTCCAATGTAACAAATTGTTTTTCATGTAATAATAAAATAAAATTAATATATAAGATCAACTATTTCTCCTGAAGCCCTGGAAGCAGGTGACACTATCCTGATGTCTCCCCTCAAAGAGAACGAGACAAAATTAGAGGTATTCCACTAGAATTATAAGAGGTAAATCGGGCAAAAATAGGAGGTAAATTAGGCAATAGACCAGGGGAAATCGGCATGAACGATTCACGATACATTACATTAATTAGCTTATTGTCAATGGGATAGCCTAATAAAGGGATAGCAGTACGGTTTCCTGTTCATCATTGCATACAACATATCTCCATCTGGTTTTTACCATTTTTTTATTGTATTTTTGTCTTAAAGATCACCTTATATGATAACGTATATGCAAAGAATGTACTTTATACTCATAGCTTACCTACTGCTGGGTTATTATGACAGCTATGCACAGCCTTATCTCCTTAAACATCTTGGAGTAGAAGACGGCCTATCCAACAATTATGTGACCAATATCACACAAGATAAACAAGGATATATCTGGATTGCAACAGAATCCGGACTGAGTCGGTTTGACGGACGGAACTTTACTACTTACAAGGATAATGATTCCGGGATCATCAGCAACGCATTAAATGCCCTGCTATATGACGAAGAAGAGAATGCTCTATGGATCGGACTCAAGGACGGACTGAGCAAACTTGACTGTTCTACTTATCAATTCACCAATAATATAGCAGACAGCATAGCCAGCAATATTGTTGCGCTGGCACATTCGGCCGATAATAAGGGGATATGGATCACCAACCACTATGGCGGAACTATATATTACAATAAACAGACGAAGCAATTCTCACCCTTCTCCCACAAAAATATTAAGGATTTATACGATTCAAGCTGGTGCTCCTTCGATAATGGTCATGGAAGCCTGTACATAGGACACGCCCAAGGAGGACTAAGTATTATTGATTTAAAGAGTAAAACCTGCAAGAACTATCGCAATGATCCGCACAATCCCAAAAGTCTGCCGGGCAACAGTGTATACTGTATCTATATTGATCATTCCGGAAATATATGGATTGGAACCAATCAGGGACTTGCCTTATTCAATTCTCAAACAGAGGAATTTCTCACTTTCAAACATGAGTTCGGTAATCCGCATTCTCTGATAGCAGACCATATTTATTGCATCAAGGAGATGAACGACGGAACACTATGGATAGGGGCAGATATAGGAGGAATCAGCATACTCGATTTGCACAACATCACCTTCATGAATCCGAAGAGTGTGAAATTCACCAATATCTCCGCATCCAATGATGAAAGCGGACTTTCATCCAGCAATATAAGAAGCCTGCTGCAAGACTCTTTTGGTAATATCTGGATTGGTAACTATAGCAGCGGCATAAACTTCATCAGTCACACGAAGCCTGTATTCCATACGCTTCCTTATACTACAGAAAAAGGAAAAACGCTAAAAAACAAACCGGTATGGGGAATCAGCACGGACAAAGAAGGACAAGTATGGGTCGGGAGCGAAAATGAAGTCGCAATATTCAAAGACTATCAGCTCACGAAAACTCTAAATATTACTCCGTTCCTCAGCAGACCTTACGGGCAAGTATTTTCCCTCAGAAGTGATCAGAAACAAACATTCTTACTGGGGATTTATGATGACGGCCTGTTGAAGCTGAATACAAAAACGAACCGAATTGAACGCATTCCATTAGGTATGGACAACATTGATATCATCACCTTCTTTGAAGACTCCGATGGTACCATGCTGATAGGTGCTGAATATGGCGTATATATTTATGAAAACGGTACAGCTCGTGTCGCAGAAGAAATCACCAATCAACTTTATGCCCGTTCCGTATATGGCATCCTTCGTGATCGCCAAGGGAAATTATGGATCGGAACATACGGAGGAGGCATTTCCATCTTTGACAAAGACAATAAGTTAACAATGCGACTCAATACAGATAATGGCTTCTGCTCCAACGCAATCAACCAACTCTACCTCAACTCCCAAGGAGAAGTGTGGGTTGCAACACGTAACGGGATTGCGCATATTAAGAACACGATGCAACCGGAACACTTTGAGGCATATAACTCCATGCATGGTCTGGATGATAATTTTGTCCGCGCCATTCAGGAAGATAAAGCAGGCAATATCTGGATAAGTACCAATGACGGCATTTCTCGCTGGAATTCGAAAAAACAATTATTCGAAAACTATAATCATCACGATGGCATACCGGCAGGTAACTTTATAGAAGGATCAGCCTGCTCCACCGAAGACGGAATACTTTATTTTGGCTCATTAAACGGAGTCTGTTACTTTGATCCTAAAGAACTGATAACCGAACATCAGGTAGCTCCCGTACAAATTACCGAATGTAAAGGATTCAACAGACAGATAGAAAGCCACAACGCCGGAGTTTTAATTCCTACAACTAACGGAAACATTGATTTGCCTTATAATCAGAATTCTTTCCGAATCTCATTCACAGTCCCCGACTACTCTCAAAGCCAGCTGGTAGAATATGCCTATATGATAGAAGGATTAGAAAATGTATGGGCCAACACCCAAGGAGAGAATCAGGTTACATTCCGTAATATTGCTCCCGGAGAATATACTTTCAAAGTAAAAGCGAAACTGAAAAATCAGGATTGGGATGAAGGGCATATCGCCTCCATGACAGTACATATCCACCCTCCCTTTTGGCTTACATGGTATGCCAAACTGTTTTATTTCATTATTATATGCATCGCCATATATTTATCTCTCCGCACCTATAAACGCAAGTTAAATCTGGAAAGCTCTCTTGAACTGGAAAGGAAAAACAGCCAGAACAAACAAGAACTAAACAATGAACGGCTACGTTTCTATACCAATGTCACTCATGAACTACGGACTCCATTGACACTGATTCTGGGCCCTTTGGAAGATTTGCTGAACGACCCCGATCTGTCTCCACGTTATAATCAAAAGATCAGCATCATCCATAGCAGTGCTATTCGCCTGTTAAACCTGATTAACGAGTTACTTGAGTTTCGTAAAACCGAAACTCAAAACCGACAATTAACAGTCAGCAAAAGCAATCTTGCCAATCTGATCACTGAAATTGGATTACGCTATAAGGAACTGAACCAAAACAAAAAAGTAACATTCCACATTGATATTGAAACAGAGAAGACCCAACTCTATTTTGATACAGACATGATTACGAGTATCGTTAATAATCTGCTATCCAATGCTATAAAATATACGCCGGAAGGTGATATCAGACTTGCACTTCGCACTATCACCGAGGAGAATAATTTATACACAGAAATAGAAGTCAGCGACACCGGATATGGAATAGACTCCGAAGCCCTTCCACATATATTCGATCGCTACTATCAAGCCAAAGGCAAGCATCAAGCATCCGGAACCGGTATCGGACTCGCACTGGTAAAATCACTGGCAGAGCTCCATCAAGGTATTTTAAACGTAAAAAGCGAAACCGGAAAAGGAACGTCTTTTACTTTCCGCATCCTGACTGAGAACACATATCCTGATGCCTTACACAAAGAAGAGGGAGAAGAGCCACTCAATATGACAGAAAATGATGTAGACACGGAGGATAGCAAAGAAGAAACAGATACCCGCCCTATCATACTCGCAGTAGAGGATAACGATGATATCCGTGAATACATCGCTTCTTCCTTTCACGCTAATTATCAAGTCATAACCGCCATCAATGGTAAGGAAGGATGGGAACTGGCACAGAAATATATTCCCAATATTATTATCAGTGACATCATGATGCCTGTCATGGATGGTATTGAGCTCTGTCGCTCCATAAAGGAAGATATGCGCACCAGTCATATCCCTGTAATCCTGCTGACAGCCAAAGATTCCATTCAGGACAAAGAAGAAGGTTACGATAGTGGAGCCGATTCTTATCTGACAAAACCGTTCAGTGCCAAATTACTTAACAGCCGTATCCATAATCTACTGGAATCCCGCAAGAAACTGGCACAGCAAATAACAGCCCATACACAGGAGCTAGAGCCCAAAGCCTTACAGGAGCCTATGGAACCTATAGAACTCAACAAACTCGACAGAGAGTTTCTTGAAAAACTAACTCACATCATCGAAGAAAATCTGGATGCAGAACTTGATATTCCTTTCATGACAAGCAAAATAGGAATGAGCCATTCCACCTTCTACCGGAAAGTGAAAGCATTGACCGGGATATCCGCCAATGAATTTATCCGTAAAGTAAGACTCAAGAACAGTTTGCAATTGCTGCTAACAGGAACATACAATATCTCGGAAGCCGCCTACATGACAGGTTTCAACAATGTTTCTTACTATCGCCAATGCTTTAAAGACGAGTACGGAATGTCACCTACCGAATATTTAAAAAGTTGCCGGTAACGCAAGTAACTGATACATCAAAGTGCGTGCCATGCGCTCCTGCCCTTTGGTGTCGGGATGCAAACGGTCATAGCCGGCATCATAGAAATAAATAAGCTGTTCTTCAACCATCGGATTCATACCTGTCACTGCATTAAAGTCTATGACAGGTATTCCCCATATATTTCCCGCCTCCTTAATAGCCTGCACATAGGCATCTATATATTCTCCGCAACCATTCTGATAGCTTTCATCCGGCTGGACATTCTTATCGCCGAAGTTAGCCAACGAACGGTGCAAAGGAGTCAGCAGAACGATCTGCTTATCCGGGAAAAGTGTCTTCAGTTGAGTGATTCCTATATTAATACGCCCTCTGTAAGTGTCTTGAGTCATGACAAGCGTACGCTTTTTCCGCGTCACCATCTTCTTCATCTCACCGTGAGCAGACAGCACTTGCTCTTCTTGTTCCGTAAACCACTCACCGATAGGTACACTACTATTATAATCGTTTGTCCCCATAAAAACCAGGATAGCATCGACTTCTCCGCCATGTTCTTTCTTCAGCTTTTCCGCCTGACGGGGTACATCATCCCACTGCCTTCCACTAATGCCGTAAACAAAAGGAGTGATCCCCAGCCATTCTTTCAGAAAGTCCCAGTACTTCTTTATATTATCACCGTAGCAATTCGGGTCTGTGATGGAATCTCCGATGTATCCTACTTTCTTGCCTTGCCAGGGATGCTGAATACAACCTTGTTTATTTTCAGAAAAGTTTTTTGTTGCAGATGCTTGCTCTTGTCCATACACCAGACAAGAGGAGAGAAACAAAACTGTGCATATGATCAGAAACCTGTTTTTCATTGTTTTATTCTATTAATAATGAGGTACTCGTATTCAAGTATGGAAATGCAGCCTCAAAAATAGACAGTTTAAGCGAAAGTAGCAAGAATAAAAACAAGAAGATAAAGATAGTATCTTCTTCCCCCGTTTGCAGGGCAACTATAATCTGATTGCAGGACATATATAGCCAATGTGCAGGGTAACTATCTCCTGCACGTTGGACATATATGTCCTGCACGCTGGGCATATATGCCCTATAAATACTTCATATATCTAATACACAGACTTATTTTGTGTACATCTTCAATCGGATATATCCTTCTTTCGACTGATTCTTCAATGCAATCCCGATACGTGTATATGCAGGAGAGTTCACTTCAATCGTTTCGGAAGTAAACGCCACTTTACCGGATGCATCAATAGCTACAATCATCTGTTCGGAATCTGTAGCCAGCAGAAGATGTGTATCGTCCAGGACTTTCCAGTCGGCTCGTGTCGTTATGGCTGTTTCGAATCGGATCGGTGTTTTCGCTGTAAATTCATCGCCGACCGTAAAGTTGCCTTTGCCCTGACGGTCGTAAACAAAAGTACGAATGAGCTTATCCAAATTGGGGGTGGAATAGGCAGAGGTATAGTCAATACTGAATACATCTTTTTCGTTCGTAAATTCTTTCTGTAGCACAACACCTTTCGCTTTCCCGCCCGAGGACTGTGTTCGTCCGTCTACTACAGGAACCGGATGGCCGAATGATCCTTTTATCTTATATTTCTGAGGAGCGTCTCCGTTAAAATAATCACCGGGATAGGAGTTCGGACCACCCTGATCGCCAACCATCGTTTCACTTCCCAAAGCTACGGCATAAGAACCGACATCATTGTGGTTATGATTCTCCGCATTGGTTCCGCCCTTGGCTGATATGGCCAGACGACAGGAAGTTCCACCGGCAGGACGAGCAATCAAAATACCTGCCTGCTCATAATAAGCGCGCAAAGCATCCGACTCTTCCTGCAATACCTGACGGATTCCGTCTGTCATTCCAACCTTTGCAACCTGACTTGTGAAAAGTTCGAGAAGGTGAAGGGACAAGTTGTTTCCTTTGGGTAAAACAGGCTGTTCTTCGGCAGAAGTAATACCCAGCGCCCGGTCGCAGTAACTGAGAATAAACCTGTCCGGCGACAACCCCATGCGACAATCCGAATAGGCGGGGCACACTCCTTCATTCATCTGTATCTTCTTCCCATACCGGGCGATACGGACAAACTTGGGAGTCTGAAAGAAATCTATCTTTCCCTGCGTTGCCCGGTATACTTCTTCACGCAACAGAATGTAGGCACGGAAACCATAATTATAATAACCTACCCCTTCACTACAGTAGCCGTCGTCAGCGTAACCCTTCATTCCATACACATTATACTTCTCGGCTGCCGCAACAAAGTAAGCACGTTCCTCCTTATCGGGCAACAAGGCAAGAGCCGCACCGGTAACACCCGCCAGACACACAGAATTCCAGTTATTGGTAGCGGTGAACCACCAAAATGGTTTTGTCTCTTCCAGGCAACGGTAGACCGGACGGAAAACCTTCTCACGGAAAGCACACTGCACCCGCGCCCTTACCTCCGGAGACAAACGGTCGTCCAACATGGTAACACACTGAGCAATACCGTTTCCGGCAGTAGCAACCACCAAGTCTACATAATAATCCGTTCCTTTGTAATTCTTCAGACTGCGGTCGTGGGCAGGAATAGACCAAGGCTTCTGACTGCAAAGAGCCACCAGAGCTTTTTCGATGGCAGGGACATAACGCCTCTTATTTTCAAGGCATTCAGCCAAAGTCAGCCTGTACAGATATTGATAACGGGCATTCATCATATTCTCTCCGGGCAAACGAACATTCGTCTTATTCAGATGCAAGTACAATGAATCGACAAAAGGGGGCATCCCCTGCTTCAACAAAGCAGGAGCTTCCTTTTCCAGAAGTTGTTTAGCGTCGTCACTCTCTTTTATCTTATTCCAGAAAGTTCGGTCTTTATAAGACGTTCCTATCCCCTGCGGTCGATCGGGAAGCATAGCTGCAATTTCCTGAATACGGTTCTGCGGGATAGTAGCATTCTGCTTCGGAGCATCCTTTGCCATACGATACATTTCCGTTCCGGCAAGCAGGAAAGCACCCGGTCCGTATACTTCTGTCATATTGCGGGTCACCTTCTTTGGGTCGGCACCGATGGGTTGTACATATCCCAGTTTACCGTCTTCTTCTACCGCAGAAAGCAGCGCTTTCCATCCTTTCTCTACTACAGGCAGGAACTTTTCCTTTGGTAAAAGTCCCTCGTTCAGTCCATAGGCAAGAGCATATACGAAGAAACCGCTACAGCTTGTTTCGGGTGATGGATAAGCGTCCGGATCGAGCAGACTTGCACGCCAGAACCCGTCGTAACTTTGTAAATTAGCGATGCGATAACAGAGTTTCTGAAACAGTTCCTGATAGAACGGACGATATTTGCTCTTGGCAGGCAGTTCACGTAGCATTTCTACAAGTCCGCCAAGCACCCAGCCATTGCCCCGTCCCCAAAAGACTTTGGCTCCATTACTTTCTTTCATATCAAAATAACGGTGGTCACGGTAGAAGAGATTTTCTTCTTTATCGAACAGGAAGTCGTAAGTCGCTTTGTACTCTTTATCCATAAAGCGAATGAACTTCTTATCACCGGTGATATTATAGAGTTTCAGATAAACGGGAGGTGCCATGAAAAGAGCATCGCACCAAGTCCAGTGTTCTAATGTCGTGGCATCTCCATAAGTCAATTGAAACGAACCCGAAGGAGGATTGGCGACCACCCACTCCGTACGCGCCAGAGTAGGAACAATCATATCCTTTTGCTTGTACTTTTCGTACAGATACAGATAGGTTTGAGCAATACAAATATCATCTGCATGATACATCCGTTTATCTACCTGCCAATAGTTACGACTTCCCAGGCGGGTCAGCCATTTATAATAGAAGTCATCCTGATCGTCCCTCTCGGCGATTTCTGCCCAATAAGCAAGTCCCAGGAAAAAGGTGGCATTCACCCAGTTGAGATCACCATAAACAGCTCTGTTGTAATGACCGATCTGCCAATCGGCTACCCTACGCATCGATTGCTTCACTTCG
>ERZ791872.1240-NODE-1240-length-17239-cov-3.686569_pt1 | contig 17239 bp, 20 predicted proteins | sample MGYA00510279_ERZ791872 | MGnify/ENA primary metagenome ERZ791872 (study PRJEB30046, sample SAMN00792103) | human gut metagenome | study: EMG produced TPA metagenomics assembly of the A metagenome-wide association study of gut microbiota in type 2... | reverse complement strand
AGATGAAATAATGATTGATTATAAACGAATAAACCGCCTTACGGATGATAGTCTTAGGTTCGATGATTTGCAGGAATCCGGTTTTCTTATACCACAGATAACGCAATATATCGTTCGGAGTGGAGAAATAGATTTGCGCTTCCTGCGCCCTGTCCTGCTCCACCAATGTATCTATCACCAGCATCAAAGTTTCTTTCATCTTGATTCCGACTGCCGGCAACGGAAGTTCGCCAAGCAAAATCTTCAAGCTATCCACTTGCGTGGCATCAAGAGCCGTACGCGATTCAAGCAGGTCGCGGAAGAAACCATTCAAATCCTCTTCCCGCCAAAGTTCAAGAACTTTCAGCTTGCTTCCCTGTCCGAAGTATTCCGTAGCGGACGTTTCAAACGGAGTTCCGCAGAACGGGCAACCGTTGTATCGCTCCAAAGGGAAGGTGTTATCGGGAATCACGTGTCCGCAGGGCAGCTTCACGCCTTTCTTGCTATTGAAGATGTTTGCAATCCATGTTATCAAATGGTCTAATCCTGTTTCTCCAGTAGGTGTATCCCAGCCTTTCACCAATGGAGCCCAGTTGAGCGTCACGCCCAATACTTCCTTCATCACTTGAAGAATCTCCACCTGTTGCGCCGGATATAACTGATTGACAGCATGAAGCAACTCTTCGGACAGAGTATATCCTATTTTACGGAGTTGGGCTACCAATGCTATGGTAGTCGAAGTCAATGCTTCGCGCTTTTCTGTTCCTTCTATCAAAGGCAGATAAATTGCATTTTGCCTGATAGATACTTTCAATAAATCTTTTTTCATAGGTTGTGTTTTTTAAGTAAGGTAATCGGGAGACTGTGAATCAATGGAGCATTCCTGCGGTTTTTGAAGTAAGCCTTCCTTGACCTTAGTTTATAAAAAGAGGTAGAACAGGCCGGATTCGAACCAGCAATAGCCACCGTTAAGAAGTAAGCTCCGGTTGACCTCATTTCAGATAATACCGAAGCTACTGTCCTACCTCTATATTTGTTTTTGTGGAGCAGACCGGAGTCGAACCGGTGACCGTCTCTACCCACTGAGCTACTGCTCCTTTGCGAAACTGGAAAACGGATAATCGTACTGGTAATGTTCTACCTTAAAGAGTGTGTTGAAGTAACCCGTACTTGACCTGTTTTCTTGTTTCTTCGACAAAGATAGAAGTAGTGGTACGCAGCCTTTTTGCGTAACTCAAACTTTTTTGCTGTTTTCTTGAAAAAACAGTAAAAAATGAATGAACGGGACTTATTTTGCAAGAATACAGAAGAAAAACGAAGACATATAGGTGATAACCCAACAGTTTTCATACTTTTGCGTATAGCAGAGATATTAACGCATTAATCTCCCTGCCAACAATAAACACACAATATTTATGAAAAGAGCATTTATCTATAAAGACGAGAAATCTCACAAATTCTGGTGCATTGATTATAGCGGCTATGATTTCTCCGTAAATTACGGCAAGTCCGGCAGTATCGGCAAGTTTGAAATCAAGGAATTTGAGACGGAAGAAGAATGTCTGAAACAAGCTGAAAAACTTATTCGCTCAAAAGAGAAAAAAGGATATGTGGAAGATACCGGATTTGACTTTATGAACAAAATCTATATCGATTCCGAAGAATACGGATTGCATCCCAAAACTTCCCACCCCCGATTTACCGAACACTTCACGGAAGAACTCTATTATGATTGTGTAGACGAAGAAGCACCGTTTGGCAGCGATGAGGGAAGTGATACGTTAGATTCTCTTGAAGAAACGATCAGAAAAAATCCCAAACTCAACTTTCCTGATTATCCCAAGTATCTGATAGAACACGACTGGGGCATGGAATATATTCCTGTTGAAAGTCTTGAGCCCGAAGTGGTTAAAAAACTAGCTTCAAAGAAAGAAATGGATATGACACAAAGCGACATGGTGACTTACGCTACTGCCTTTGGACAAATAAAAATCACTGGGCATCTCTCACCCCAATTACAAGAACAAGGAGTTAAAGCTATCAAAAGATTAGCTTTACTTTGGGGAAATGGTTTGACCGAGATCCAAAGCAGAATGATTGACGACTTACTTTCATTTCCTATCGACAAGTGATAATAATATCAAACTGATAGGTAGCAAAAATATGAGGATAATAGAGATTAGGAACGACACCATGAGGTGTGGTTATTAATGCATTAGCACCAACTACAAAGAATATGAAAAAAGAATTAGAAATACTATTTGAGCGTAATAAAAGAGAGTTTGCGTTCCTTAAAGAAGAAGCAAATAAAATAGGGGTAGCTTCAAAATGGGGACAAGGTGTAATTCCACCTTATTCAATTCTACCATTTTATAGTGAGTTACTTGGGAATAAACCGGGGAGATTTCTAAAAAAAGCATCTAAACCGGGAGCAAATAGACAATGTTATTTATTAAATACCGACAATCAAATTATTAATGGTGTCGAATATGATTCGTTTAATGATTTGAATAGTCAATGGATAGTTTCTAACAAATTCTATTTTTATTCTTCTGATTCAACCATTCAATACTCTTTTGGTAGTGTATTTGAAAACGAAACAAATGCAAGATTAGAGAGAGTTACTATCGCTCAAATAAAAGATAACAAAATCAAGAGTGCTTATAGTTTTGGTAATAGAAGCGAATATGAAGAACTTTACTATTCATACCAAGATGATAGGATTTGCGGTATAACACAAAAAGTTTGGGTAGATGCATATTTTGAGCGTCACTACATAATAATGTATGATGATATTTCAATCCTTGAAATATTGAGTGACGGTACAACTCAAAAAATATATCCGGAGTAATTTGATATGAATAGAGAAAACGGTGCTAACAAAGCGTGATAACACTTGAACAGTGTTCCCCGCTTAGCCATTAACAATAATACATAGCAATGAAAGAATTATATATATGGTTTAATCGAACTCACCTGCCTAAAGGTTATCCTTTGCAGAATGATTTTATTCTTAAATCACAGTTTGATTTAGAGCAACCTCGTAAGATTTATGATGAGAAATGGAAAATGTATAACCGCTTTAATTCGGAATATCCAACAGGAGAATTTCAATTTCCCTGTGAAATGTTTATGGTAGTTACCAAAAAGAAATACAAAGAAATTGATTTCGATTACTACTCTTGTGATGTAGGTACATCAATAAAGTTTGTATCTGAAAGTTTTTTGAACTTCTTATCCACAAATGGTATTGATAAAAATTATTATGAGCAAGCAAAGCTAAATATCTTAGACTTGGCTGGAAATAGTTTAGTATCAAAGAACTACTATGCACTTCGATTTATCAAAAGTGATGATACACTTTTTGATTTTCAGAAAGATACTTTCAAAAGAGCGGCAGGAATAAGAAATCATTTTTTATACCCGTTTATGGAATTGAAGCGAAATATAGTCGATAAAAATGTTTTTTCTCTATTTGAATTTTGCAATGAAGAAACTTTAATATTGAACGAGGTTGCAAAGGAAGATGTGCTCAAACATTTCAGTAATCCGCAATTATACAAAGCGGAAGATTATCCTTTCATTTTTAACAATCAACATAATTACGAAATGTTGCCATATAATAATTCTTACTTAATTCATTGTCAACAAGCCAAGATAGCTGCTAAACGCAGCTTTTTGTCAAGCCATTAATAGTAATAAGAAAGACATACAACATGAGATACTTTTTACAAATCACATCACGACCTAATTATCCATTAATATTGGATGAAAGTCAAAATCCCCATATTTCCTCAAAATTAGGTTCTGACCTAAATTTGGGTAACTATATTCATGAATACCTATCTTCTCCGTTAGTCTATAGGGATGCAGAAAATAGTACTGTTTCTTTTGACCGCTTAATCACTTATGATGTTCTCAATACTGTTTATGGGGGACAAATAGTATCAGAACGTATAAGGCAGGTAATAGAGGAACATTTCCCAAATGATGTACAATTTTTTGATGCCATATTCTATTATAAAGGAAAGATGTGTAATAGCTATTCCGCTATGAATATTCATAACCATATAGAATGTTACGATATGGAGAAAAGTATCTATTCTATTTCTCCTGTGGATAAGAGTTATGAATTTGAGAAACGCACATTGATAGCATCACCATTAGAGGAATATGGCATTAATTATAATATAGTCCGATGCTCGTTTGATAATCAAATAGTGGTATCGGAAATGTTCAGAAAAGTGATTAAGGCTAACAAGTTTAATTGTATGTCTTTTGCTAAGGAACTGGAAATATACTATTAACGAACCAAGATAGCTGCTAAACGCAGCTCCTTGTCAAGCCATTAATAACAATTTGATTACGACTATAATATGACAGCAATAGCACAACTAAAGACAACGAACTTCCAAAAGCTTGATACACCTTTGAGTTATGAGCATAGTGTATCTATATGGGGTATGGATTGTAATGTTACAATCTTTCCAAATGGAAATGAAAACGCTGATTTATCAATACTCCTATTGCAAGTACGACAATGCCTACAACAGATAAACGACACTCAAAAAGAGTGCTTCCAGTCCATTCTTGATGCTGATATGATAAATCTTGCAGCAGAATGGATTGCAGATGAAGCATTTAAGGTCGAAAATGTAAACGAGGAGTGTTATCTAACAGATGAAGGTGAGAAAGTTTTTGTACCAATACCACAAAAAGATTTCTTACAAAGTATTAAACTTCAATCCATAAATCTGGTACTTGATGAAAACGATGAAAATCCATTGGTTGAGTTGTATTTAGGGTGTAATCCTGATTATTTCTTTGGTCATATTATTCTTTGTCGTTTTATGAACTCTAATCCCGTTCATTATAAATGCTGTGGTTTAGAGGGATAATTAAGTTATTACGAGCCAAGTTAGCCGCTAAACGTAGCTCCTTATCTAACCATTAGCACTAAATAATTATGAAGAAGATAATAGTAACACCGGGAGTAATATTTTGTATTCCTCTATTTATGCCCAAGGATGATTGGAAATTAAAGATTAAACTGAGCGAGGAAGATTTGAATAGAGAATATGTTTTTGGAAGAGTAATAGAAACCAGTTCTTCTGTCTTAGTTGAAATTTTCAACAAGATAGGTTCTGCCTATACGAGAATAGAAGATATTATCAAGTCAGGAGTTATGTTTTCTCCTATCCAAGTCTTCTGGGATGGTGTTGTAAAAAAAAGATGGAAAGTTATTGGGCAAACAGAGAATTATAATAAAATCACAGATTCGAATTATAACAATCTCAAAATGGTATTTGGTATAGGAGAAGAATTTCGACTAAAAGATTTTGGAACCCAAAAAGAAACTTTTATCCAAAGGGCTGAAATCGTAAAGTATGAATTTTCTATTGTGTGGTTCCCAATTGACTTAGAAAATAGAATAATACAAAAATTAGCTGTTAACAAACAGCTTAATTGCTTAAATAGCAATTAACTGCCAACACATTAGTAATAAACGAATATAAAATATAGTATTTATGAATACAACAGAAATCATTTCTAAAATCAATAATGTCAATCTGCAATCGCATGAGGATTTGCAAAAGGTTGAGTCAATCTTGCCAATTCAAGATAAGATATTGATAGAGCCACTGTTTAAGTTACTTGAAAAGTTCCCCTTTTTCAATTTTGGCAATCCGGGTAACATAGTGCGTTACTTAGAGGGATTTGCCCATGAAGTATATGTTCCCTTTTTATATGATTCAGTTCGTAGACAGCCTACAGAATATAATGTTTGGATGGTGAACAGATACTTGAATACGCTTGATAATGACGAAAAGGCAGAGGGCATTATGATATTAGAAGAAGCCTTACAAAAGGATATTGACGAGGGAGTTAAAGAATGGATAAATGAATTCTTAGAGGAGCAAAAGGATGAATAAATATTGCTAACAAAGCGTGATAACGCTTAGCAGCATTCCCCGCATACCCTTTAGCATTAACACCAACTACAAAAAGAATATGAGAAAAGAAATTGAACAATTAGCTTTAATGGGTGCAATGCCCGATGAAGCAGACGAACGAATAACGGCTACATTAGTTGATGAATATGCCGACTTATTGGACAAAATAGTTCAGCCTATCACTTTGGAGGAAGCGCATATTTTAATCAAGCTCTTTCCGCCTACTGCTTTATATGGCATAGAATGGACATTGCTACATTTAATAGAGTCTGTGTATCCAAAAACAAAATTCCTTGAGTACAGAAAACTTATAAATGGATGTAATAGTACAGAGTTTAAGAAGATGCTAGTTCAACGTCTAAATAACTCACAACAGAAAAAAGTCACTAACGAAACGTGACAACGTTTACCCATTAGTATTTAAGACTACAATAAATAGTTGAAATATGAAAAAATTGACCGAATTACCATTAGACGAACTTTGGCAATTATTTCCCATAACCCTGACTGCACACCAAGAATACTGGGCAGACTGGTATAAGGAAGAAGCGGAATTACTGACAGAGGAACTTCCTTGTATTGAACGTATTAACCATATAGGTAGCACAGCCATCAAAGGAATATGGGCAAAGCCTATCATAGATATACTTGTGGAAATTCCAAGAGAAGAGAAAATCTCCGATTTGAAAGTCATAATTGAAAGATGCGGCTATCTCTGCATGGCAGAGAACAGCAGTCGTATTGATTTCAATAAAGGTTACACTTTACAAGGATTTGCCGAGCGGGTATTTCATCTACATTTATGTTATGAAGGGGATAATGATGAATTGTATTTCAGAGACTATCTTCAAACAAATGCTGTCATTGCCAAAGAATATGAACAACTTAAACTTGATTTGTGGAAACAGTATGAGCATGACAGGAATATGTACACTTTTCAAAAAGGGGATTTCATAAAACAGTACACCCAGGAAGGGAAACTACTTTTTACAAGCAGATATGACAATAAGTAATAAATAAAGCTCTTTCATAAATACCTGTTTAAGATAAATATAAGTCAGAATAAACACGATGCAGGCATCCAGTGATACCTGCATCGCATTTTGAGTAGAATCAGCGGCTTGCATCCTTGCGGTTCTTCACTTCCTCCACCAGTTTGGTAAAGGATTTCTCCTTTTTACGTTTCTCATGTTCGGAAGCGGAGAAATGCCACGCTTCCCGACGAAGTTTCAGATAGCTTGCATAAACTTTTGAATCTAATGCGCCGCTATTGACTGCTTCTATAACAGCACAGCCCGGTTCGTTGATATGTTTGCAATCCTTGAAACGGCACGACTCCGCATAGTCGGAGATTTCCAATACTTCGGCAAGAGAATCGGGATTATCAATGGCCAAGCCAAATTCACGGACGCCCGGAGTGTCGATTAAAACACCCGAACTGTTCATCAATACCATTTCACGACGGGTCGAAGTATGACGGCCTTTTCCTGTGGACAGACTTATATCAGATGTGAGCAATACCGACTTTTCACAAAGTGCATTCACCAAAGAGCTTTTCCCAACGCCCGAAGAGCCGACAAATACAACTGTTTCACCTTCTGATATGGATTCGCGTAGCCGGAGAATAGTCTCCGGTTGGCGGATACTTGTAAAAAAGACGGGTATCTGACAGGCGATATGCCTTATTTGTCCTTCAACACTCTGCCTGTCAAAATCCAAATCGGCTTTATTGAGTACCAACACGGAACTGATGTTTTCTTCCAATATCTGAGCCATAAAACGTTCTACTCTGCGGATATTGAAATTATCATCAAGACTTTGTACTATAAAAGCCTTATCGACATCAGAAGCAATGGCTTGTTTATCGGCAACCGTCCCGCTTTTCTTACGATACAGTGTCCGTTCACGGGGCAGCATATCAACTATAATCCCTTTATTTTCATCGAACGGCTGAAAGATTACCCAATCGCCCGTACAAGGTAATTCGAAATCCGATTTTCCGTACATCATGTTTCCTGTCAGTTCGCACTGAAACAGTCCGCTTTCGGACACTATCTCATAACATGTCCGATGCACAATGGATACACGACCGTGGGCAAGAGTACTATATAATGATTCTTTTTTAAGTTGGTCTAGTTTATCATTCCAGCCATACATATTCAGGTTAATGCCGGATTGAGGATTGGTATTATTTTCGTTATTCATTATCTTAATGTATAGAACGTACGCATTGAAAGCATAACAATGCTTTTTCTGTCATTGTACGCAGTTTAAAATTGAAATTATAAAGACACAAGAACTACTCCCGAAAGGAATCATTCGAGAGCAAACGAAAGGACAACCTGTGTCACAGACACAGACTGTTTACTAAACCAAATCCGATTTATTATTTTTAGTCATGCGGCAAAGATAGGCATTTTTTTTATTTTATGGCAAAACGAGCGGTCATTTCATATCTCAGCTTGATGACACGGTACTGTTCGGTAGCTGCCGTCCCCATGCTGACATTGCTCTGTGCCTGAAAAGGAATATAACGGCTTATGTTGTTATCGGCAGGTTCAACGATACGAATGACTTCACCCAATTGCTGTCCCATTGCTTCCACCAGATAGGATGCTTTCTCACGGGCTGCTTTCAGCGCTTCAATCTTTCCCTGCTTCCTGTACATAGGCAAATCCTTATGTTTCAGTTCCCCGATACGCATTGATTCAATTCCCCATGTATTGACAGAACGGATTATGGAATTGATTTGCTCGAAATCCGCAAGACGGATATCCAGTTGCTTGCCTATCAGAAACTCCTTTCCCCGCTGCCGCCAATAGTCCCCTACTTCCTGCGTACGGATAGCCTCATCCGATATTCCGATTTTACGCAGACTCCGGCGCAAATCCTTCTCAATCATAGCCAATGGCACTTTCGTCCGAAAGTCTTCCTCTTTCTTCGATTTACCTGTATATTCTTCTTCCCAATATTCCTTTATCTGAATCAGAAAATGTATTTCATCCGGCACGACTTCTATCTCCGAAGAGCCGGTTACTTCAACATATCTTTCATCACTTTCCTGAGCATTGGCAAGGATATTCCATGCGAATAAGGCAAAAGCCAATAAAAATACTTTTTTCATATCTTCGATTATTAGGGTGATATTACTTTTATATGCCATCAGTTTACAAAGCTATAAAAAAAATCCATATTACGGACTTCATCCTAGAATATCAAGCAAGCACTTTCTATGTATCAAAATAACATCTCCTTTCTTTACCTTATACTTATAAGGCTGTTTGCCCGAAAGAAGAGAAATCTCTCCCTGCTCAAACATACGCTTTAAACGGGTACTGGAAAGTGGAAGACATCTCTTTATCAATGATGACAATTTCAGGTTCAAGTCAAAATCACATTTGATTCGAACACTTATCACCTCACCGGTCATATCCATTATGACTTCCGATGAAATGTCACTCGTCACCTCATATTCAACGCTATCATAGTCTAATTGAAGATTGTTCTTACTTGCTATTCCGGCTGAGAAAGCATATTGCCAGGCCGTTTCCCTATCATTCATAGAAAAGCTATGAAACAGTTTCTTATCAATCAGGTCGGGTTTAGTACGCGAAAGCAAAGTCATATTACAAGTGTTATCGCACTTCACACACCTATAAATTAGCCAGACATCAATGTTCTTTTTCTGTGCATTCATTCTGAACTTATCACTGCAATAAAAGCGGTCACTATCGCAGTGGCTGCATTTCTTAATCAACAAAGGGCAATTCTTCACCCTGATCTCCCATGTAAATATTGTTTCCATAATTATACAAAAGCTGTTATCTTTCTTTGTGAATCAAATCTTTTTCTTCGCAAAGTTGGATATTAGCCATTTGTATAATTCACAAGATGTCACAAGACGGCATGAAATTTATCTGTCCAGCTCATCCATCATCTTAATAATTTTATCTTTCAACTTATCAAGAAACTGCGTCCTACTCTTCTTCCGGTTTCTGATTTCCAGAAAGATACGATAAAAGTCTCCTATCTCAATACTAAAAAGAGTTTCGCAACAGAAAGCTATGTCTTTTAAACTAGTATTTCCATTGTTGAAGCATTTGCCCGCATACAGGGCATAGATAAACTCAACCAAAGCGACTTTGCTATCCGTCCACTGCAATATCCGGCTTTCTACTATTGAAGTGAGTTTCAGATGAAGCTCGTCTGATAATATCTCTATTTCAGCAGACAGATATTCCGCCAGACGATTGTTGGCTATGATTTCCGCCACACTTGAATCATGCAGGGTAGTAAAAGAAGAATCCCTGTCCAATAAGCCGAAACGGGTATCTGCTAGAATGTCATAGTTTCTTCTGACAAAATATTGTTCATCGAGTTCCGTCCTGCCAGTACGGTAATAATCATAAAAGGGATTATTCAGGAAGTATTTCCTCAAATTCTCCAGTTCCGACTTCAGAGATTTGCATTGGGAAGACGGAGATTCTCCGATACGTTTCTTTTCAATCTGATACAAGCGGACATAAAACATCAATAGCCCGGAAATTTGCGGCTTCCAGGTTTTAAAGAAAAAAATCTCTTCTGCTGAATTCGAGAATTGATATTCGGCAACGGTTGACTTCAACAGAATAAGTGAGGTCTGTATGACATCAATAATTTGTTTTATCTTATCAATCAGGGCAATCGGCTGGCGCTCAATTCGTTCAATCTCTTTTTCTATGCTTAGCTTATTGTTTCTTACGAAATTTTCCATTCGTTTTCATATCGCATATGTTCCGAAAAACCATGCAGTAAATAATAAAAATAACAAAATGAAAAACCGGTTCGAGTGGAATTACTCAAACGAAAGAAATTAGCCTGTGGTTCGTGAGGCTAATATTAAGCCAGAACAAATTTAAGAGTTGCGCCCAAAATAGTTACTTTTTGATTTCAGGGGCAAATATAATCGTTTTTTATGATTATATGACGTTTTGGTGAAATTTAAAGAACAAGCAGTCTCAAAAAGCACAAAAATAGTATCTTTGCCTACGATTTACTCACAAAGATGTGATAAAGCTATTTTTAATCATTTAATAATAAAGACTATGATAAGATTGAATGTTTTTGTCCGTGTAAGCGAGACAAACCGCGAAAAAGCGATTGAAGCAGCTAAGGAACTGACTGCTTGTTCTTTGAAGGAAGAAGGATGCATTGCTTATGATACTTTCGAAAGCAGTACCCGCCACGACGTTTTCATGATTTGTGAAACATGGCAGAATGCTGAAGTATTGGCTGCTCACGAGAAATCCGCTCATTTTGCCAAGTATGTAGGTATCATTCAGGAATTAGCTGAAATGAAACTGGAGAAATTCGAATTCTAGATGAATCACGGAGAATGGATATACTATCTATCCAAGTATCATCAGAAAGAGGGAGACATTCTTCTTCGGAAGGAAAGGATGTTTCTCTCTTTTTACATATCCTACGGGATTGAGGCTGTATGAAGTGATTAGTCCAGTTTCTCATAAATTCTTTCATTATTTTTGTTAGCATAATCTTATTGGATTTATTTTGCAGCTAAATATAGAAAGAATAAATTCTAATTCAATACATTTGTATTCAAAAAAAACAATAGGATTAATGAGAAACTTTGCAGCAATCGACTTTGAAACAGCCAACAGCAAGCGCACCAGTGTATGCAGTGTCGGTGTTGTCATTGTAAGAGATGGTAAGATTGTGAATAAAATCTATCGTCTGATTCGTCCTGCTCCTAATTATTATACGCAATGGACAACGGCTATTCACGGATTGACTTATGACGATACGATAGAAGCGGAAGATTTCCCCGATGTATGGGCGGAAATCAAGCCGTTGATAGATGGATTGCCGCTTGTAGCCCACAACAGTCCTTTTGATGAAGGTTGTCTCCGTGCGGTTCACGAATTGTATGATATGACTTATCCCAATTATAAGTTTTATTGTACCTGTCGTACTTCAAGGAAGGTATTCGGGAAAGATTTGCCTAATCATCAGTTGCATACGGTAGCGGAACGATGCGGATATAATCTGGAGAATCACCACCACGCACTTGCTGATGCAGAGGCTTGCGCACAAATTGCATTGCTAATTATTCCCGAACCGAGGAAAGCGAAACCTGCAAAAAAAGCTGATAAAGATACGCACATCGGAGACTTGTTCGATATACTTATTCCCCAACCGGTGAAAAAGACCAAATAAAAAACACTACAACTATTATTTCAATCAATAACAGCCATAGTGTTTTTTATTATAAAGTGCTAATTATGTACTTCGATTAGAGGATAGACTTAGCGATACCCATTTCAAGACCGCGAAGCTCCGCCAATCCGCGAAGGCGGCCCAAGCAAGAATATCCCGGGTTTGTTTTCTTCTTCAAGTCATCAATCATCTGATGTCCGTGGTCGGGACGCATAGCAATAGAGCATTTGCGACGTTGTTGCAGAAGAATAAGAGCTTTCATTACGTTGTACATATCCACATTTCCTTCCAGGTGGTTAGCTTCGTAGAAGTTTCCTTCTTCGTCACGCTGTGTACTGCGCAAGTGTACGAAGTTCACACGATCACCGAAACGTTCCATCATGCCGGCAAGGTCATTATCGGCACGTACTCCGAAAGAACCTGTGCACAGGCAAAGACCATTGGATTCGTTAGGTACGGCTTCAATCAGTTTCTTGAAATCTTCTTCCGTACTCAGAATACGCGGCAGGCCTAAGATTGTATAAGGAGGGTCGTCCGGGTGAATCACCAGCTTCACTCCTACCTCATCGGCAACGGGAGCAATTTCTTTCAAAAAGAAAATCAAGTTGGAACGAAGTTTTTCAGCGTCAATGTCGTTGTAACGGTCAAGCGCTTCCTGGAACTGTTCTACTGTGAAGCTTTCTTCAGAACCCGGAAGTCCGGCAATCATGTTGCGAACCAAGAGATTCTTGTCGTCTTCGCTCATTTGTTCGAAACGGGCTTTTGCTTTGGCGATTTCTTCAGGAGTATAGTCTTTTTCCGCGTTCGGGCGTTTCAGGATGAAAAGGTCGAAAGCTACGAAAGCCGCTTTTTCAAAACGAAGGGCTTTAGAACCGTCGGGCATTGTATAGGCAAGGTCGGTACGTGTCCAGTCCAATACAGGCATGAAATTGTAAGTAACTACCATTACGCCGCATTTCGCCAGATTACGGATGCTTTCTTTATAGTTTTCGATATATTTCATGAAGTCGCCTGTCTGTGTCTTGATATGTTCGTGTACAGGTACACTTTCTACAACAGACCACGTCAGACCTACTTCTTCAATCATTTGCTTACGCTTCATGATTTCTTCCACTGTCCATACTTCACCGTTCGGAATGTGATGAAGAGCATTTACTATACCGGTAGCGCCCGCTTGTTTAATATCCCACAAGCTTACTGGGTCGTTAGGGCCGTACCAGCGCCAAGTTTGTTCACATAAATACATATAGTTTCTATTTACTGATTACTAATTACGATTAAAATAATTTAGATAGAGAATGCGTCGAAACCACCGTCGATAACAGCTACTGTACCTGTCACGAAGTTGGAAGCATCACTAATCAGATAATGGATTGTTCCATAAAGGTCTTCCGGTTCACCGAAACGGTTGAACGGAGTATGAGCGAGAATCGTTTTTGAACGGTCAGTCAGAGAACCATCCGGGTTGGTCAACAACGCACGGTTTTGGTCTGTCAGGAAGAATCCCGGTGCGATAGCGTTTACACGCAGACCGTTACCGAATTTCAGAGCCAGTTCGCCTGCCATATATTTGGTAAAGTTAGCAATAGCTGCTTTTGCTGCGCCATAGCCTACTACGCGAGTCAACGGACGGAGAGCTGATTCAGAGCAGAAGTTTACGATAGAGCCTTTCTTCTGTTCAACCATGATTTCAGCAAATACCATTGTAGGCAATACTGTACCGAACAGGTTCAAGTCTACCACTTTCTTGAATGCGTCAATCTGCAAGTCAAAGAAAGTCTTGTCCGGTGCAATTGTAGCACCTGCCATGTTACCACCGGCAGCGTTCAGCAATACATCAATGCGACCATAGGCTTTCATGATTTCTACTTTGTTGCCTTCCAATACTTCTTTGTCCATTACATCGGTATAAAGGAACATAGCTTCGTTTCCTTCAGCTTTGATGCTATCCACCAATGCTTTTCCTGCTTCTTCGCTTCTGTCGAGTACAACCACTTTTGCACCTTCTTTTGCGAGGTATGCAGCAATTCCTTTACCTAAGATTCCGGCTCCACCGGTGATTACAACAACTTTGTCTTTTACGTTAAATAATTCATTCATGGTTTCTAAAATTTATATGTTTATAGCTTATTGTTCAGATAATATTTCAAGTTTTCCTTCAAGAGAATATCAATCGGCATCAGGTTTACCTTTTCTGAATTTTGCTTGAATAGCAGATGATTGCATAAAGACTTGATACCTTCATACCCCTGCCTTTCGGGACGTTGGGCAACTAATGCAGTGATAACTCCTTCTGAAAGCAGTTGGGTATTCCGCTCGATAAGGTCATAGCCTACCAGTTTCACCGTTTGCATTTCTCTTGCCTTCAGATAATTTCCGAGGATATAGCAGGTTGAATTAAAAATAATAGCGCCCTCTATATGCGAATTTACATCGAATATTTCATCGAGTTTAGTGAAATTATATACAGAATCGTTGATTTTCAATTCTACTTCATGCAGCTTTCCGGCAAATCCTATTTCTTTCAGATAATGACAAAAGCCGTCCCTGCGGTTCTTTCCCTGATTAGAATCGTTCTTTCCACTGTGGATAATCCTTGCCATCAGGATATCCGAAGCAGGTGAAAGCCTGTCGGTCAATAACCTTGCCGCAATGACTCCTGCATCATAAGATTCTGTTCCGAAATAAGCCAGTTGGTGTTGTCCTTCGATATTTGAATCGACATAGATATAAGGAATCTCATTCCTGTCCAGTTCCTGCGAAAGACGGATAACCGAATCAGTAAACAGGGTAGCAATCAGCACTCCGTCCACTTTCTCATCCAGCAGGTTTCGGGTAATATCATCAAACGTTTTATTGTTATATTGGTCGAAAAAAAGTTTGGTAATCGTTATATTGTACGATTCCATCTCCGAAGCTACTTTGTCAATACCTTCTGAAATGGCTTCCCAATACTCTCCTTGAGTAAAAGACGGTATAATGGCAACAAGATGATATTGTTTCTTGGAAGCTAAAGACCGTGCCATTAGATTGGGCTGGTAATGCACCATTTCCAAAATAGTCTGCACTTTCTTCCTGTTTTCCTCAGATACCCGCCCACGATTATGAATAACCCGGTCTACCGTACCGACAGAGACACCAGCCATCTTGGCTATGTCCACAATACGAATATTTGAGAATTCTTTATCCATATTTTAATAAGTATCTTGTTTTTCGATGACAAAAGTAAAATGAATTATTGAATTACACAATAGTGTGTGCGCACACACATTTACACACAAAAGGACATATACTACTAATAATCAGAAACTTAACAACAAATAGAATAATACATTCATGTTGTAAAACATAAGAAAAACGGCAGAAAGAATCATAAAATGTACATTTATAGAGTAGAAAAGGCCAAGAAACAAAGTACCTTTATTCCGGAAAAGAATGAAAAAGAATGGTAAAATGTATAAAGTGTGCACGGGCACACATAAAGGTTTTAAGTGATGTAAATGACAGGTAGTTACTATATAGAAATTGGTAATCAACTATATCCTAGCTGATTACCAATTCTGGGATTATTATTTTCCCCATTTATCTTTTGCTTTGTCAGCCACTTTATCTGCTTCGGCTGCTACTTTATCAGCAATTTCGGCTCCGGTTTCTACTGCTTTAAGTCCGAGGTTCATCGCTTTCTTTTCAGCGCAAGCTGCTGCAGCCTCTGCGTCACGACCAATACGGTGGATAGCATCATAAATTTCGCTTTCCAACTGTTTAGCTTTCGCAGTGCGTGAAAGGCGGTAAGCTACCGCACCCAGGATTGATCCGATTCCGAGTCCAATCCAAAAATTACCATGTCTACATTCCATAATCAAATTCAGTTTTTTAGATTAAAAATAAATTATATACCCAATAAAGCTCATATTATCCTCCTTTTTGATTTAACAACAGCAGGTATGGAGAATAGTTCAGCAACTCAAAACTGAATTAACGACAATTTACAATCCTTAGTTTTAGAGAAACGGGAAAGTTTGCGTACCTTTGCAGCCAATTTTTCAGGAACACTTCTAAAGAAATAGGTATCATGGTACAAAATCAGGAACAACCCGTAGGAAAAATTACATTTTCCATCTTAATCGCATTAAGTCTTTCACACTGTCTCAATGATCTTTTACAGTCCGTTGTATCAGCTGCTTATCCGCTATTCAAAGATGATTTAGGATTGAGTTTTGCGCAAATCGGTCTTATCACACTGGTTTATCAGCTTTCGGCTTCAGTCTTTCAACCGATTACCGGAATTATCTTTGATAAATATCCCGTTGCATGGTCGTTGCCTATCGGAATGAGCTTTACAATGGTTGGTTTGGCAAGCTTGGCATTTTCCGATAATCTGTATTGGATATTGTTATCTGTGTTCTTAATCGGAATCGGTTCTTCGGTGCTTCACCCGGAAGCTTCCCGCATCACGTTCCTTGCTTCTGGTGGCAAGCGGGGATTGGCACAGTCACTTTTTCAGGTAGGTGGAAACTTTGGTGGTTCGCTAGGCCCTTTATTGGTAGCTTTGCTCGTTGCCCCTTATGGAAGACAGCATCTTTTCATATTTGCATTTGTAGCGGTTGCAGCTATCGGAGTCATGTATCCGATTTGCAAATGGTATAAATCTTATCTGAACCGGATGAAGGCTCAAACCGTCAGTATAAAAACTCCGGTTCATCTTCCGCTGCCTATGGATAAAACGGCTATTACTATCGGTATATTATTGATATTGATTTTCTCGAAATATATCTATATGGCGAGTCTGACCAGTTATTATACATTCTATCTGATTCATAAATTCAATGTTACGGTACAGGATTCGCAGCTATATTTATTTATTTTCTTAGTTGCTACTGCTATCGGAACGCTGATTGGTGGGCCGGTAGGTGACCGTATCGGTCGGAAGTATGTTATTTGGGCTTCAATTTTGGGAGCGGCCCCGTTCAGTTTACTTATGCCGCATGCTAATCTGATGTGGACTATTATCCTTAGTTTCTGTGTGGGATTGATGCTTTCTTCCGCTTTTCCCGCCATATTGCTTTATGCACAGGAGTTGCTTCCTACCA
>ERZ791872.1237-NODE-1237-length-17262-cov-2.704771_pt1 | contig 17262 bp, 10 predicted proteins | sample MGYA00510279_ERZ791872 | MGnify/ENA primary metagenome ERZ791872 (study PRJEB30046, sample SAMN00792103) | human gut metagenome | study: EMG produced TPA metagenomics assembly of the A metagenome-wide association study of gut microbiota in type 2... | reverse complement strand
TGTGGTCGTTGCCATTGGTGGCAACAGCATTATCAAAGATAACGCCAGCCAGTCGATTGAGCATCAGGCGGAGGCGGTGAAAGCCGTCGCCGATACGGTGCTGGAAATGCTGGCTTCCGATTACGACATTGTGCTGACCCACGGCAACGGGCCGCAGGTCGGGCTGGATTTACGCCGTGCGGAGATTGCCCACAAGCGCGAAGGGCTGCCCTTAACGCCGCTGGCGAACTGTGTGGCAGATACGCAGGGCGGCATCGGCTATCTGATCCAACAGGCGCTGAATAACCGGCTGGCGCGTCACGGCGAGAAGAAAGCCGTCACCGTGGTGACTCAGGTGGAAGTGGATAAAAACGATCCAGGTTTTGCCCATCCCACCAAGCCCATCGGCGCATTCTTTAGTGACAGCCAGCGTGACGAATTACAAAAGGCAAACCCTGACTGGTGTTTTGTTGAAGATGCCGGGCGGGGCTATCGCCGCGTGGTCGCCTCGCCGGAACCGAAACGTATTGTCGAAGCACCTGCCATTAAAGCGCTGATCCAACAAGGTTTTGTCGTAATTGGCGCGGGCGGCGGTGGAATTCCGGTAGTGCGTACTGACGCGGGAGATTACCAAAGCGTGGACGCGGTTATCGACAAAGATCTCTCTACCGCGCTGCTGGCCCGTGAAATTCACGCCGACATTCTTGTGATCACCACTGGCGTCGAAAAAGTGTGTATTCACTTTGGCAAACCGCAGCAGCAGGCGCTCGATCGGGTGGATATTGCCACCATGACCCGCTATATGCAGGAAGGGCATTTCCCGCCCGGCAGCATGTTGCCAAAAATCATCGCCAGCCTGACATTTTTAGAACAAGGCGGCAAAGAAGTGATTATCACCACGCCGGAATGCCTGCCTGCGGCGCTGCGCGGCGAAACGGGCACTCATATTATTAAAACGTAAGGACGTAAGATGAAAGAAAGCAATAGCCGCCGTGAATTTCTGAGCCAGAGCGGTAAGATGGTCACCGCCGCCGCGCTGTTTGGTACCTCTGTGCCGCTCGCCCATGCGGCGGTAGCTGGCACCCTAAACTGCGAAGCGAACAACACCATGAAAATCACTGACCCGCATTACTATCTCGATAACGTGCTGCTGGAAACCGGTTTTGACTACGAAAATGGCGTGGCGGTGCAGACCCGCACGGCGCGCCAGACCGTGGAGATTCAGGACGGCAAAATTGTCGCCCTGCGCGAGAACAAGCTGCATCCGGACGCCACGCTGCCGCACTATGACGCTGGCGGTAAGCTGATGCTGCCCACCACCCGCGACATGCATATTCATCTCGACAAAACCTTTTACGGCGGGCCGTGGCGCTCGCTCAATCGTCCGGCAGGCACCACCATCCAGGACATGATCAAACTCGAGCAGAAAATGCTGCCGGAACTGCAACCGTACACTCAGGAGCGGGCAGAAAAACTGATTGATTTATTGCAGTCGAAAGGCACCACCATTGCCCGCAGCCACTGCAATATCGAACCGGTTTCCGGCCTGAAAAATCTGCAAAATTTGCAGGCGGTGCTGGCGCGACGTCAGGCGGGCTTTGAGTGTGAAATCGTCGCCTTCCCGCAGCACGGTTTGCTGCTGTCGAAATCTGAACCTTTAATGCGTGAAGCGATGCAGGCGGGGGCGCATTACGTCGGCGGCCTGGACCCGACCAGTGTTGATGGCGCGATGGAAAAATCCCTCGACACCATGTTCCAGATTGCGCTGGACTACGACAAAGGCGTCGATATTCACCTGCACGAAACCACTCCGGCAGGCGTGGCAGCCATCAATTATATGGTTGAAACGGTAGAGAAAACGCCACAGCTGAAGGGCAAGCTGACCATCAGTCACGCCTTTGCGCTGGCAACGCTCAACGAGCAACAGGTAGATGAACTGGCGAACCGGATGGTGGTGCAACAAATTTCTATCGCCTCGACGGTGCCGATTGGCACGCTGCATATGCCGCTCAAACAGTTGCACGACAAAGGCGTAAAAGTGATGACTGGCACTGACAGCGTTATCGACCACTGGTCGCCTTATGGTCTGGGCGACATGCTGGAAAAAGCCAATCTGTACGCGCAGCTCTATATTCGTCCTAACGAACAGAACCTCTCCCGCTCGCTGTTTTTAGCCACTGGCGATGTATTGCCGCTGAATGAAAAAGGCGAGCGTGTATGGCCAAAAGCGCAGGATGACGCCAGCTTTGTGCTGGTGGACGCCTCCTGTTCCGCCGAGGCGGTGGCGCGTATCTCGCCGAGAACCGCAACGTTCCATAAAGGGCAACTGGTGGGGGGGAGTGTGGCAGGTTGATGCGCATTTGAAACGCCTGCAACGGTGAATAGTAAGAGATTTAAGCCCCAGGGAGTGGGGCAATCTGAATATGAGTGTGTCGGCAGAAATGGACATTATCTTTGAGGAATATGCCCTTATTGACGTTGTGTAGATAACTATTTGTCTACGTGAAAAGATCATCAGTTTTGCCGATTTTAGTCTTTTACAGATAGCAAATATCACACTTACAGGCGCTCGCCTTATGGGGAACGTTGCTGCTCTGTTTCATTCAGGCTCGCGGCATGTTGGGGCTGGATCGGGTGGTTTAAATATTGGCTATATTCAATGGACGCGTTTTGCCGCGATGACATATCAGGCGTTGCCAAATACACATAGCTAATCAGGAGTAAACACAATGAAGATCAAAGCTGTTGGTGCATATTCCGCTAAACAACCACTTGAACCGATGGATATCACCCGGCGTGAACCGGGACCGAATGATGTCAAAATCGAAATCGCTTACTGTGGCGTTTGCCATTCCGATCTCCACCAGGTCCGTTCCGAGTGGGCGGGGACGGTTTACCCCTGCGTGCCGGGTCATGAAATTGTGGGGCGTGTGGTAGCCGTTGGTGATCAGGTAGAAAAATATGCGCCGGGCGATCTGGTCGGTGTCGGCTGCATTGTCGACAGTTGTAAACATTGCGAAGAGTGTGAAGACGGGTTGGAAAACTACTGTGATCACATGACCGGCACCTATAACTCGCCGACGCCGGACGAACCGGGCCATACTCTGGGCGGCTACTCACAACAGATCGTCGTTCATGAGCGATATGTTCTGCGTATTCGTCACCCGCAAGAGCAGCTGGCGGCGGTGGCTCCTTTGTTGTGTGCAGGGATCACCACGTATTCGCCGCTACGTCACTGGCAGGCCGGGCCGGGTAAAAAAGTGGGCGTGGTCGGCATCGGCGGTCTGGGACATATGGGGATTAAGCTGGCCCACGCGATGGGGGCACATGTGGTGGCATTTACCACTTCTGAGGCAAAACGCGAAGCGGCAAAAGCCCTGGGGGCCGATGAAGTTGTTAACTCACGCAATGCCGATGAGATGGCGGCTCATCTGAAGAGTTTCGATTTCATTTTGAATACAGTAGCTGCGCCACATAATCTCGACGATTTTACCACCTTGCTGAAGCGTGATGGCACCATGACGCTGGTTGGTGCGCCTGCGACACCGCATAAATCGCCGGAAGTTTTCAACCTGATCATGAAACGCCGTGCGATAGCCGGTTCTATGATTGGCGGCATTCCAGAAACTCAGGAGATGCTCGATTTTTGCGCCGAACATGGCATCGTGGCTGATATAGAGATGATTCGGGCCGATCAAATTAATGAAGCCTATGAGCGAATGCTGCGCGGTGATGTGAAATATCGTTTTGTTATCGATAATCGCACACTAACAGACTGAAAAAATTAATAAATACCCTGTGGTTTAACATATTAACTTCGCTCTCCACTTAACTTTTTAGTTAAGGAGAGCGAAATAATATCAAAGTAGCAGTAAAACCTATAACGTAAATTTAAATTGTTAAATTAACGCCCTCCAGTACACAATACTTCACACGTTAGTTATGAGCGATTTCTGATAGTGCCTGGTTTAATCAGAGCTTTATTATCTGCGACGTTTATTTTTATTTAAGAGAGATCGCGATGATATCATTAAAAGCTCCGCACAATAATTTGATGCCATATACGCAACAAAGCATACTTAATACGGTTAAAAACAATCAGTTACCAGAGGATATCAAAAGCTCCCTGGTTTCCTGTGTCGATATATTCAAGGTTTTGATTAAACAATATTATGATTATCCTTATGATTGTCGTGATGATTTAGTCGATGACGACAAACTCATTCATCTCATGGCTGCCGTACGAGACTGTGAGTGGTCAGACGATAACGCACTCACCATAAATGTGCAGTTTAATGATTTCCCTGGATTTTATGACTGGATGGATTACCCTGATCACCCGGTTAAGTTTGTTTTTCGCATACTTGAAAATCAAAAAGGGACAGTTTGGGTATATGACCAGGATGATGCGTTTCTTGATATTAAAGCAAACGTGCAGGCTGGACGCTTTACCGGGCTTAAGAAATTAGTGCAGTTTATCGATTCAGTGCGAACAGATTGCAAATGTATTCTTCTTGAATACCATATGCCTTTGCTGAGAATTTTCCCTAAAGGGAAAGAGTGTATGCATGTGGAAAAATGGCTTCGCGAAATGTCGTCTATTCCGGAGACAGACGCGCCCATTAAGCAGGCGCTTGCGCATGGATTATTATTACACTTAAAAAATATCTACCCTGTTTTTCCTGAATCACTGGTGATGTTATTGCTCTCTGTTCTGGACGTAAAAACATACAGAGATGATGCGCGATTAAATGAATGGATATCTAATAGAGTGCAGGAATTAGGTGACAGATATTATCCTGTAAATAAGCACGTTAAAATCCGCTACACTCTTTAGTTCAGAAAGGGTTCCACCTGCAAGTTGTTATTCCACCTGAGAGTGAATCGCAATGCAGGTAATCATTTCATCTGTATATCTGTATGCCAACTGGCATTCCATCTCTTTTTTCGCCGATATTTTGTTGTGATCGGCGACACTTCGCTTAAAAAAGCACCAGTAGTGGTTTCGCAGCCATGCGGTGTATAAAAAATGATCTCATGCAGATGTTTTGTGAATGTGTTGGTTGACATTCATATGAAAAAAATCATAATTCCATCATGTTTGTGTGGGGTCTTTTCTGTATCTTACGCATCGCACTCAAGCCTGACAGAAAATATGCTGTAAGGCTCATATCAAAAACCGCCATTAGCTCATCAGGAAGAGCAGACGACAACCAGGATTGTTGTATGGTACGGGGTTCGAGGCCTCGATGGCGGTCCAACTTTTCAAAACTCTTCTGAATCAGATCCCCTTATTATCATCCCTGCAAAGTGGAACATTGCCATTGTTTGGCTATTCAGGATGGGGCAGACCAATGAAAAAAGCCCACACAGGGGAGAGTGGGCTGAAATGGGAAGCTAAAGACTCAAGTAAACTTATCGGAAATAAGGACCACGCATTACGGGGGCTATCATCGCCGATGGCCGTGATTCGGCAAATCAGGTTGATTACGTAGAGAGTAAATTATCTGCTCACCGCTGCGTCACCCCTTCGTAAATCAGGCGTAGCGCGAATACACCAATAATTGCACCAATAACCCGACTGGCAACGCGTTGCATACGCCCATAAGCACGACGCACAGCGGGCAAAGAAAACGCCTGACTAAGAAAAACTCGCCAGATAATTGATGCGAGCACAATCCCCGCCCAGGCCATTAAACGTGCCCATGTTGGTGTTTCGGCATTTAATGTTACTGAGAAAATACTGATAAAAAATAAAACGGTTTGCGGGTTAGAGAGATCGGTAATTAATCCGCGGCGAAAAAAGACATACCAGGGGGCGCTAATCGGTTGTTGTAGTGTGCTCATTTGCGGTGTTGACTGGCGGCGCATGCTGCACCACGCAAACCATAAGAGATAAGCGCCGCCGACGATTCTGATAAGCGAAAAAATCTCCTCACACTGCGTAATTAGCGTTGCAAGACCAAACAAACCCAACCCGGAATAAAATGCATCGCCCAGCGCCACGCCCAGCCCGGTCAGCACCCCTGCGCGTCGACCGGAAGCCAGGCTGGTTTGTACTACCACAAAGAGATTGGCTCCCGGATTAAAAAAAGTAATCACGAACAGTCCTACGGTCAGGTAAACGGCATGCAAAGGATCCATAGTGATTTCATCCATAAATAAGTGAACTAACTGCATCATATTTCTACCAAAAATAATCGGGTGCGAGAGAGATCACAAAGTGTCTTATTTCCGGTTACTGGCGTTTATGCCCTGACTGAACTAATTATTAATCAACCCAATAATGTGGGTGGGTGATAGTGTGATAACAACTCTGGAGCCGTAATATGAAAATAATCTCTAAAATGTTAGTCGGTGCGTTAGCGTTAGCCGTTACCAATGTCTATGCCGCTGAATTGATGACCAAAGCGGAATTTGAAAAAGTTGAATCGCAGTATGAAAAAATAGGTGATATTTCAACCAGCAATGAAATGTCGACTGCAGATGCAAAAGAAGATTTGATCAAAAAAGCGGATGAAAAAGGGGCTGATGTGTTGGTACTGACCTCCGGTCAAACTGACAATAAGATCCACGGCACGGCAAATATTTATAAGAAGAAGTAATTCTGAATCCTATGTAAACATCTCCGATGCGTAAGTTTATCGGTGATCATCTATTGAAATTTATGCCGGATAAAGCGTTCGCGCTGCATTCGGCAGTTCAGCTTTTCAGCCGCCGCCAGAACGTCGTCCGGCTGATGCCTAAATAATTCGCCGCTGCTGTTTTATCGCCATTAAATTTCTCCAGTGCCTGTTGTGGTGTCAGTAAGCGTGGAGCGGGAGTTTTCGCCGACTCGCGCGCCAGTTCCGGCAGTAGCAGTTGCATAAACTGCGGCGTTAAATCCGGCGTCGGTTCCACACTTAAAAACAGCGCCAGTCGTTCCATCATATTGCGCAGTTCACGAATATTGCCTGGCCAGTCGTAGTGCAGCAGCACAGTTTCACTTGCCTGTAACCCCTGGCGTAATGCAGCAGAAAATGGGGCGGAGAGCGCCGCCAGAGACACTTTCAAAAAGCTTTCCGCCAGCGGAAGAATATCCGCCACCCGCTCGCGCAGTGGTGGCAATTGCAGACGCAAAATACTCAGCCGATAAAACAGATCACGGCGAAAACGTCCTTGCTGCATATCTTCTTCCAGATTGCAGTGAGTGGCGCTAATGACCCGTACATCTACCGGAACAGGCTGATGCCCGCCGACGCGGGTGACCTCTTTTTCTTCCAGCACCCGCAGCAGCCGGGTCTGCAAAGGTAGCGGCATTTCGCCAATCTCATCCAGAAACAGCGTACCGCCGTGGGCAATTTCGAACAGCCCGGCGCGACCTCCGCGTCGCGAGCCGGTAAACGCCCCTTCCTCATAGCCAAACAGTTCTGCTTCCAGCAGCGATTCGGCAATCGCCCCGCAGTTGACGGCAACAAACGGATGCGACTTTTTGCCCTGTCGCGCATCGTGGCGGGCAAAATATTCCCGATGAATCGCCTGGGCCGCCAGCTCTTTGCCCGTCCCTGTTTCCCCCTCAATCAACACCGCCGCACTGGAGCGGGCATACAGCAAAATAGTCTGCCGTACTTGTTCCATCTGTGGTGATTGACCGAGCATATCGCCCAGCACGTAACGAGTACGCAGGGCGTTGCGGGTGGCATCGTGAGTGTTATGGCGTAACGACATGCGCGTCATATCCAGCGCATCGCTGAACGCCTGGCGCACGGTGGCGGCGGAATAGATAAAAATTCCGGTCATTCCGGCTTCTTCTGCCAAATCGGTAATCAGCCCTGCGCCGACCACCGCTTCGGTGCCGTTAGCTTTTAGCTCGTTAATCTGCCCGCGTGCGTCTTCCTCGGTAATGTAGCTACGTTGGTCGAGGCGCAAATTAAAGGTTTTTTGAAACGCCACCAGCGCTGGAATGGTTTCCTGATAGGTGACAACGCCGATAGAAGAGGTGAGTTTTCCGGCTTTTGCCAGTGCCTGTAACACATCGTAGCCGCTCGGTTTAATCAAAATAACTGGCACTGACAGGCGGCTTTTCAGGTACGCGCCGTTAGAGCCAGCCGCGATGATGGCGTCACAGCGTTCGTTTGCCAGTTTCTTGCGGATGTAGGTCACTGCTTTTTCAAAGCCAAGCTGAATAGGGGTAATGTTCGCCAGGTGATCAAACTCGAGGCTGATATCGCGAAACAGCTCGAACAGGCGCGTTACAGATACCGTCCAGATAACCGGTTTGTCGTCATTAAGCCGTGGTGGATGTGCCATAGCGCACCGCAAAGTTAAGAAACCGAATATTGGGTTTAGTCTTGTTTCATAATTGTTGCAATGAAACGCGGTGAAACATTGCCTGAAACGTTAACTGAAACGCATATTTGCGGATTAGTTCATGACTTTATCTCTAACAAATTGAAATTAAACATTTAATTTTATTAAGGCAATTGTGGCACACCCCTTGCTTTGTCTTTATCAACGCAAATAACAAGTTGATAACAAAGGATGGGCTATGTCTCTACACTCTCCAGGTAAAGCGTTTCGCGCTGCACTGACTAAAGAAAATCCATTGCAGATTGTTGGCACCATCAACGCTAATCATGCGCTGTTGGCGCAGCGTGCCGGATATCAGGCAATTTATCTTTCTGGCGGTGGCGTGGCGGCAGGTTCGCTGGGGCTGCCCGATCTCGGTATTTCTACCCTTGATGATGTGCTGACCGACATTCGCCGTATCACCGACGTTTGTTCGCTGCCGCTGCTGGTGGATGCGGATATCGGTTTTGGTTCTTCGGCCTTTAACGTGGCGCGCACCGTGAAATTGATGATTAAAGCCGGTGCGGCAGGATTGCATATTGAAGATCAGGTTGGTGCGAAACGCTGCGGTCATCGTCCGAATAAAGCGATCGTCTCGAAAGAAGAGATGGTGGATCGGATCCGCGCGGCGGTGGATGCGAAAACCGATCCTGATTTTGTGATCATGGCGCGCACCGATGCTCTGGCGGTAGAGGGGCTGGATGCGGCGATCGAGCGTGCGCAGGCCTATGTTGAAGCGGGTGCCGAGATGTTGTTCCCGGAGGCGATTACCGAACTCGCCATGTACCGCCAGTTTGCCGATGCGGTGCAGGTGCCGATCCTCGCCAACATCACCGAATTTGGTGCCACGCCGCTGTTTACCACCGACGAATTACGCAGCGCCCATGTCGCAATGGCGCTGTACCCACTTTCAGCGTTCCGCGCCATGAACCGCGCCGCTGAACATGTCTACAACGTCCTGCGCCAGGAAGGCACGCAGAAAAGCGTCATCGACACCATGCAGACCCGCAACGAGCTGTACGAAAGCATCAACTACTACCAGTACGAAGAGAAGCTCGACAACCTGTTTGCCCGTAGCCAGGTGAAATAAAAAACGCCCGTTGATTGTATTCGACAGCCGATGCCTGATGCGTCGCTGACGCGACTTATCAGGCCTACGGGGTGCACTGAACTGTAGGTCGGATAAGACGGATGGCGTCGCATCCGACAACCGATGCCTGATGCGCCGCTGACGTGACTTATCAGGCCTACGGGGTGCACTGAACTGTAGGTCGGATAAGACGCATAGCGTCGCATCCGACAACCGATGCCTGATGCGCCGCTGACGCGACTTATCAGGCCTACGGGGTGAACTGAACTGTAGGTCGGATAAGACGCATAGCGTCGCATCCGACAACAATCTCGACCCTACAAATGATAACAATGACGAGGACAACATGAGCGACACAACGATCCTGCAAAACAGTACCCATGTCATTAAACCGAAAAAATCTGTGGCACTTTCTGGCGTTCCGGCGGGCAATACGGCGCTCTGCACCGTGGGTAAAAGTGGCAATGACCTGCATTACCGCGGCTACGATATTCTTGATCTGGCGAAACATTGCGAATTTGAAGAAGTGGCGCATCTGCTGATCCACGGCAAACTGCCGACCCGTGACGAACTCGCCGCTTACAAAACGAAACTGAAAGCCCTGCGCGGTTTACCGGCTAACGTGCGTACCGTGCTGGAAGCCTTACCGGCGGCGTCGCACCCGATGGATGTTATGCGCACCGGTGTTTCCGCGCTCGGCTGCACGCTGCCAGAAAAAGAGGGGCATACCGTCTCTGGCGCGCGGGATATTGCCGACAAACTGCTGGCGTCGCTTAGCTCGATTCTCCTTTATTGGTATCACTACAGCCACAACGGCGAACGCATCCAACCGGAAACCGATGACGACTCCATCGGCGGTCACTTCCTGCATCTGCTGCACGGCGAAAAGCCATCGCAAAGCTGGGAAAAGGCGATGCATATCTCGCTGGTGCTGTACGCCGAACACGAGTTTAACGCCTCCACCTTTACCAGTCGGGTGATTGCGGGCACCGGCTCTGATATGTATTCCGCGATTATTGGCGCGATTGGCGCACTGCGCGGGCCAAAACACGGCGGGGCGAATGAAGTGTCGCTGGAGATCCAGCAACGCTACGAAACGCCGGACGAAGCCGAAGCAGATATCCGCAAGCGCGTGGAAAACAAAGAAGTGGTCATTGGTTTTGGTCATCCGGTTTACACCATCGCTGACCCGCGCCACCAGGTGATTAAACGTGTGGCGAAGCAGCTCTCGCAGGAAGGCGGCTCGCTGAAGATGTACAACATCGCCGATCGCCTGGAAACGGTGATGTGGGAGAGCAAAAAGATGTTCCCCAATCTCGACTGGTTCTCTGCTGTTTCCTACAACATGATGGGCGTTCCCACCGAGATGTTCACACCACTGTTTGTTATCGCCCGCGTCACCGGCTGGGCGGCGCACATTATCGAACAACGTCAGGACAACAAAATTATCCGTCCTTCCGCCAATTATGTTGGACCGGAAGACCGCCCGTTTGTCGCGCTGGATAAGCGCCAGTAAACCTCTACGAATAACAATAAGGAAACGTACCCAATGTCAGCTCAAATCAACAACATCCGCCCGGAATTTGATCGTGAAATCGTTGATATCGTCGATTACGTCATGAACTACGAAATCAGCTCTAAAGTGGCCTACGACACCGCACATTACTGCCTGCTCGACACGCTCGGCTGCGGTCTGGAAGCTCTCGAATACCCGGCCTGTAAAAAACTGCTGGGGCCAATTGTTCCCGGCACCGTCGTACCCAACGGCGTGCGCGTCCCCGGAACTCAGTTCCAGCTCGACCCCGTCCAGGCGGCATTTAACATCGGCGCGATGATCCGCTGGCTCGATTTCAACGATACCTGGCTGGCGGCGGAGTGGGGCCATCCTTCCGACAACCTCGGCGGCATTCTGGCAACGGCGGACTGGCTTTCGCGCAACGCGGTCGCCAGCGGCAAAGTGCCGTTGACCATGAAACAGGTGCTGACCGCAATGATCAAAGCCCATGAAATTCAGGGCTGCATCGCGCTGGAAAACTCCTTTAACCGCGTCGGCCTCGACCACGTTCTGTTAGTGAAAGTGGCTTCCACCGCCGTGGTCGCCGAAATGCTCGGCCTGACCCGCGAGGAAATTCTCAACGCCGTTTCGCTGGCGTGGGTGGACGGTCAGTCGCTGCGCACCTATCGCCATGCGCCGAACACCGGCACGCGTAAATCCTGGGCGGCGGGCGATGCCACTTCCCGCGCGGTACGTCTGGCACTGATGGCGAAAACGGGCGAAATGGGTTACCCGTCAGCCCTGACTGCGCCGGTGTGGGGCTTCTACGACGTCTCCTTTAAAGGTGAATCGTTCCGCTTCCAGCGCCCGTACGGTTCCTACGTTATGGAAAATGTGCTGTTCAAAATCTCCTTCCCGGCGGAGTTCCACTCCCAGACGGCAGTTGAAGCAGCGATGACGCTCTATGAACAGATGCAGGCAGCAGGCAAAACGGCGGCGGATATCGAAAAAGTGACCATTCGCACCCACGAAGCCTGTATTCGCATCATCGACAAAAAAGGGCCGCTCAATAACCCGGCAGACCGCGATCACTGCATTCAGTACATGGTGGCGATCCCGCTGCTATTCGGGCGCTTAACGGCGGCAGATTACGAGGACAACGTTGCGCAAGATAAACGCATTGACGCCCTGCGCGAGAAGATCAATTGCTTTGAAGATCCGGCATTTACCGCTGACTACCACGACCCGGAAAAACGCGCCATCGCCAATGCCATTACCCTTGAGTTCACCGACGGCACACGATTTGAAGAAGTGGTGGTGGAGTACCCCATTGGTCATGCTCGCCGCCGTCAGGATGGTATTCCGAAACTGGTCGATAAATTCAAAATCAATCTCGCGCGCCAGTTCCCGACTCGCCAACAGCAGCGCATTCTGGAGGTTTCTCTCGACAGAGCTCGCCTGGAACAGATGCCGGTCAATGAGTATCTCGACCTGTACGTCATTTAAGTAAACGGCGGTAAGGCGTAAGTTCAACAGGAGAGCATTATGTCTTTTAGCGAATTTTATCAGCGTTCGATTAACGAACCGGAGCAGTTCTGGGCCGAGCAGGCCCGGCGTATTGACTGGCAGACGCCCTTTACGCAAACGCTCGATCACAGCAATCCGCCGTTTGCCCGTTGGTTTTGTGAAGGCCGAACCAACTTGTGCCACAACGCCATCGACCGCTGGCTGGAGAAACAGCCAGAGGCGCTGGCGCTGATTGCCGTCTCTTCGGAAACAGAAGAAGAGCGCACCTTTACCTTTCGTCAGCTGCATGACGAAGTGAACGCGGTGGCCTCAATGTTGCGTTCATTGGGTGTGCAGCGCGGCGATCGGGTGCTGGTGTATATGCCGATGATTGCCGAAGCGCATATTACTCTGCTGGCCTGCGCGCGCATTGGCGCTATTCACTCGGTGGTGTTTGGTGGATTTGCCTCGCACAGCGTGGCGGCGCGAATTGATGACGCTAAACCGGTGCTGATTGTCTCGGCTGATGCCGGAGCGCGCGGTGGCAAAATCATTCCCTATAAAAAATTGCTCGACGATGCGATAAGTCAGGCGCAGCACCAGCCACGCCATGTTTTGCTGGTGGATCGCGGGCTGGCGAAAATGGCGCGCGTCAGCGGGCGGGATGTCGATTTCGCGTCGTTGCGCCATCAACACATCGGCGCGCGGGTACCGGTGGCGTGGCTGGAATCCAACGAAACCTCCTGCATTCTCTACACTTCCGGCACGACCGGCAAACCTAAAGGCGTGCAGCGTGACGTCGGCGGATATGCGGTGGCGCTGGCGACCTCGATGGACACCATTTTTGGCGGCAAAGCGGGCAGCGTGTTCTTTTGCGCATCGGATATCGGCTGGGTGGTGGGGCATTCGTATATCGTTTACGCGCCGCTGCTGGCGGGGATGGCGACTATCGTTTACGAAGGATTGCCGACCTGGCCGGACTGCGGCGTGTGGTGGAAAATCGTCGAGAAATATCAGGTTAGCCGGATGTTCTCAGCGCCGACCGCCATTCGCGTGCTGAAAAAATTCCCTACCGCTGAAATTCGCAAACACGATCTCTCGTCGCTGGAAGTGCTCTATCTGGCTGGAGAACCGCTGGACGAGCCGACCGCCAGTTGGGTGAGCAATACGCTGGATGTGCCGGTCATCGACAACTACTGGCAGACCGAATCCGGCTGGCCGATTATGGCGATTGCTCGCGGTCTGGACGACAGGCCGACGCGTCTGGGAAGCCCCGGTGTGCCGATGTATGGCTATAACGTGCAGTTGCTTAATGAAGTCACCGGCGAACCGTGTGGCGTCAACGAGAAAGGGATGCTGGTGGTGGAAGGGCCGCTGCCGCCGGGGTGTATTCAGACCATCTGGGGCGACGACGGCCGCTTTGTGAAGACTTACTGGTCGCTGTTTTCCCGCCCGGTGTACGCCACCTTTGACTGGGGCATCCGTGACGCTGACGGTTATCACTTTATTCTCGGGCGCACTGACGATGTAATTAACGTTGCCGGGCATCGGCTGGGGACGCGCGAGATTGAAGAGAGTATCTCCAGCCATCCGGGCGTTGCCGAAGTGGCGGTGGTTGGGGTGAAAGATGCGCTGAAAGGGCAGGTGGCGGTGGCGTTTGTCATTCCGAAAGAGAGCGACAGTCTGGAAGATCGTGATGTGGCGCACTCGCAAGAGAAGGCGATTATGGCGCTGGTGGACAGCCAGATTGGCAACTTTGGCCGCCCGGCGCACGTCTGGTTTGTCTCGCAATTGCCAAAAACGCGATCCGGAAAAATGCTGCGCCGCACGATCCAGGCGATTTGCGAAGGACGCGATCCTGGAGATCTGACGACCATTGATGATCCTGCGTCGTTGGATCAGATCCGCCAGGCGATGGAAGAGTAGGTTATTGTCGGATGCGTCGCGCGGTGCATCCGGCACTGTGTGCCGATGCCTGATGCGACGCTGACGCGTTTTATCATGCCTACGGACCTGAACCGTAGGTCGGATAAGGCGCTCGCGTCGCATCCGACACCATGCTCAGATGCCTGATGCGACGCTGACGCGTCTTATCAGGCCTACCCACTGTTTTTACACCGATAATTTTTCCCCCACCTTTTTGCACTCATTCATATAAAAAATATATTTCCCCACGAAAACGATTGCTTTTTATCTTCAGATGAATAGAATGCGGCGGATTTTTTGGGTTTCAAACAGCAAAAAGGGGGAATTTCGTGTCGCAAGATAACAACTTTAGCCAGGGGCCAGTCCCGCAGTCGGCGCGGAAAGGGGTATTGGCATTGACGTTCGTCATGCTGGGATTAACCTTCTTTTCCGCCAGTATGTGGACCGGCGGCACTCTCGGAACCGGTCTTAGCTATCATGATTTCTTCCTCGCAGTTCTCATCGGTAATCTTCTCCTCGGTATTTACACTTCATTTCTCGGTTACATTGGCGCAAAAACCGGCCTGACCACTCATCTTCTTGCTCGCTTCTCGTTTGGTGTTAAAGGCTCATGGCTGCCTTCACTGCTACTGGGCGGAACTCAGGTTGGCTGGTTTGGCGTCGGTGTGGCGATGTTTGCCATTCCGGTGGGTAAGGCAACCGGGCTGGATATTAATTTGCTGATTGCCGTTTCCGGTTTACTGATGACCGTCACCGTCTTTTTTGGCATTTCGGCGCTGACGGTTCTTTCGGTGATTGCGGTTCCGGCTATCGCCTGCCTGGGCGGTTATTCCGTGTGGCTGGCTGTTAACGGCATGGGCGGCCTGGACGCATTAAAAGCGGTCGTTCCCGCACAACCGTTAGATTTCAATGTCGCGCTGGCGCTGGTTGTGGGGTCATTTATCAGTGCGGGTACGCTCACCGCTGACTTTGTCCGGTTTGGTCGCAATGCCAAACTGGCGGTGCTGGTGGCGATGGTGGCCTTTTTCCTCGGCAACTCGTTGATGTTTATTTTCGGTGCAGCGGGCGCTGCGGCACTGGGCATGGCGGATATCTCTGATGTGATGATTGCTCAGGGCCTGCTGCTGCCTGCGATTGTGGTGCTGGGGCTGAATATCTGGACCACCAACGATAACGCACTCTATGCGTCGGGTTTAGGTTTCGCCAACATTACCGGGATGTCGAGCAAAACCCTTTCGGTAATCAACGGTATTATCGGTACGGTCTGCGCATTATGGCTGTATAACAATTTTGTCGGCTGGTTGACCTTCCTTTCGGCAGCTATTCCTCCAGTGGGTGGCGTGATCATCGCCGACTATCTGATGAACCGTCGCCGCTATGAGCACTTTGCGACCACGCGTATGATGAGTGTCAATTGGGTGGCGATTCTGGCGGTCGCCTTGGGGATTGCTGCAGGCCACTGGTTACCGGGAATTGTTCCGGTCAACGCGGTATTAGGTGGCGCGCTGAGCTATCTGATCCTTAACCCGATTTTGAATCGTAAAACGACAGCAGCAATGACGCATGTGGAGGCTAACAGTGTCGAATAACGCTTTACAAACAATTATTAACGCCCGGTTACCAGGCGAAGAGGGGCTGTGGCAGATTCATCTGCAGGACGGAAAAATCAGCGCCATTGATGCGCAATCCGGCGTGATGCCCATAACTGAAAACAGCCTGGATGCCGAACAAGGTTTAGTTATACCGCCGTTTGTGGAGCCACATATTCACCTGGACACCACGCAAACCGCCGGACAACCGAACTGGAATCAGTCCGGCACGCTGTTTGAAGGCATTGAACGCTGGGCCGAGCGCAAAGCGTTATTAACCCATGACGATGTGAAACAACGCGCATGGCAAACGCTGAAATGGCAGATTGCCAACGGCATTCAGCATGTGCGTACCCATGTCGATGTTTCGGATGCAACGCTAACTGCGCTGAAAGCAATGCTGGAAGTGAAGCAGGAAGTCGCGCCGTGGATTGATCTGCAAATCGTCGCCTTCCCTCAGGAAGGGATTTTGTCGTATCCCAACGGTGAAGCGTTGCTGGAAGAGGCGTTACGCTTAGGGGCAGATGTAGTGGGGGCGATTCCGCATTTTGAATTTACCCGTGAATACGGCGTGGAGTCGCTGCATAAAACCTTCGCCCTGGCGCAAAAATACGACCGTCTCATCGACGTTCACTGTGATGAGATCGATGACGAGCAGTCGCGCTTTGTCGAAACCGTTGCTGCCCTGGCGCACCATGAAGGCATGGGCGCGCGAGTCACCGCCAGCCACACCACGGCAATGCACTCCTATAACGGGGCGTATACCTCACGCCTGTTCCGCTTGCTGAAAATGTCCGGTATTAACTTTGTCGCCAACCCGCTGGTCAATATTCATCTGCAAGGACGTTTCGATACGTATCCAAAACGTCGCGGCATCACGCGCGTTAAAGAGATGCTGGAGTCCGGCATTAACGTCTGCTTTGGTCACGATGATGTCTTCGATCCGTGGTATCCGCTGGGAACGGCGAATATGCTGCAAGTGCTGCATATGGGGCTGCATGTTTGCCAGTTGATGGGCTACGGGCAGATTAACGATGGCCTGAATTTAATCACCCACCACAGCGCAAGGACGTTGAATTTGCAGGATTACGGCATTGCCGCCGGAAACAGCGCCAACCTGATTATCCTGCCGGCTGAAAATGGGTTTGATGCGCTGCGCCGTCAGGTTCCGGTACGTTATTCGGTACGTGGCGGCAAGGTGATTGCCAGCACACAACCGGCACAAACCACCGTATATCTGGAGCAGCCAGAAGCCATCGATTACAAACGTTGAACGACTGGGTTACAGCGAGCTTAGTTTATGCCGGATGCGGCGTGAACGCCTTATCCGGCCTACGTAGAGCACTGAA
>ERZ791872.1233-NODE-1233-length-17331-cov-3.896330_pt1 | contig 17331 bp, 7 predicted proteins | sample MGYA00510279_ERZ791872 | MGnify/ENA primary metagenome ERZ791872 (study PRJEB30046, sample SAMN00792103) | human gut metagenome | study: EMG produced TPA metagenomics assembly of the A metagenome-wide association study of gut microbiota in type 2... | reverse complement strand
GAATGATGCACAAACCGAGGATCCAAATAGTAGTAGTCAGCATAATTCAGCGGAGTGTCAATTTCAGAACCGTTAGGCAGTGAGCCTACAGAGTGCATCAGGATGAATCCCTGGTTGTCGCCGACTTTTGCCAGGTATGCATCACTTGACAAACTCTTCAGAATTTTTTCAGCATAATCCAGGTATTTCTTACCATCAGGAACCATTGTGCTTAGTTCAATCAAGGCAGAAGCGGTGACAGAAGCGGCAGATGCATCACGCGGAGTTTCTTCAGTCACAGGAGCATCGTAATCCCAGTAGGGGATAGCATCGTCTGTTTTTACGCGATCCATAATCATATCAGCTACTTTGATAGCGAAGTTCAGGAAAGTGCTGTCGTTTGTTTCACGGTAACAAGCTGTGTAGCCATATACAGCCCATGCCTGACCACGTGCCCATGAAGAATCATCGTTCTTACCTTGGTGAGTCTGTTTGCGTTCAACTGTACCGTCGTTGTTGTAGCTCACTACATGCCAGCAGGTATAGTCGGGACGGAAGTGATTGTACATGGTAGTCATGGCATGTTTGATGGCAACATCTTTATATCTGCTGTCACCCGTTGCTTTGGCAACGTTGAACAGAAGGTCAAGATTCATCATATTGTCAATGATAACCGGGAAGTTCCATGTACCGAAGTCCCATGAACGGATAGCGCCGATAGAATCGTTGAAACGTCCGCACAGATTGTCGGCTGTTTCTCTCATCACTGCTGCGATAGTGTCATTGGGTGCAAGACGCTCTGCGTTACCATAACTACAGTTAATCATAAACCCTAAATCGTGTGTACCTTTATAATAGCGTACCGGATTCAGAAGATTAGTATATTGAATAGCTTCCGCTTTCAGTGTGTCGTTTCCTGTCAGCTCGTATGCGTACCACAAAGAACCGGGGAAGAAACCGCTTGTCCAGTCATGAACGCCACAAAGACGGCGTTTGCCCAATTGTTCTGCGGTCGGTTGTGCGCGAAGTGAATCTTTAAATGTCAGTGAATCTCTTTCCAACTGGCGGCAAAGGAAATTCATGTCATAACCAGTACGGATGGAACGTGGGAGCTGACCTGTACCGTCAACTTCTTCTGCTGAAAGTTGTAATTGTGCAGAAGCTACATCCAGTCCTTTTTTAATCCAACTGTAGTCTTCCTTTGGAACTGTCTGGCACGATGCGAGTGCGATAGTAACCGAAGCAAAGAGAACAAGTTTCTTTTTCATGTTATTCATTTTAAGTGATTGTTTTTAGAAGTTTTGTAACTGATACAAAAGTAGCGGAAAGGCTTGACTTTGCGTTGCAGGATTGTCCAAAAGGTGTTTGAACCCTGCTTTTTCAGTTTCGATTTTGTTGAAAAAGGTTTTAATATTCTCCAATATGCCTTGGTTAGAGGCATATTGGAGAGGATTAAACCTTTTATTTTAAAGAGAAATTACTTATTTTCCCCAGCCTGGATTTTGCTTAAAACTAGTCATCAAGTCTAAATCACGTTGTGGAATAGGAAGTAGTTCATGTTTACCCTTTTGAGTGAATTCAAAGCATATGTAGTGAGGAGTCTGTCCACACCAATCCAGCATATCGTAATAAGTATTCTGGATAGTTTCATAGTAAATCCCCCAACGGACTAAGTCTTGACGTCGATGTCCTTCATATGCTAATTCATAAGCTCTTTCATCGCGCACTGCTTGTTGGAACGTTTTGTAATCCAGTCCACTTCGATCCACATTGGCATTTGGTGTTTGGACGTCTTTCCCAAATCCACGTCTACGTACCATATTTAAGGCAGTATACGCTTCTGTTGTTGGACCTTGTTTCCATTCATTTAACGCTTCTGCATAGAGTAGTAATACATCAGCATAACGGAGAATGTACCAATTAATGTTAGAATAGTCAGTGCTTAATAATGCATTGTTGGCTTCTACATATTTTTCTGTATCCCATTTGGCAGGACAACATTTGTTATCGAAATCTTTATAACGAGCTTCTCGTAACTTTTTAATATCACTATCTTTCATGCCACTATTACTTAGTTCCTCATCGCTGGTGATAGCTTGTTCAAAAGTAAAGTTTAAATTTACAGGAGTTTTAATACCGTCTTTACCTGTTTCTTTATCTTCTGCATATATATAATCTGCGAATGAGAGCGCCCATCTCTTATCCTCCTGGCGTTTGTACCAATCACGAAGGAAAGTGCAGGAAACTTTCCAGTTACCTTTATTACTTCTCTTTCCGCTTAAGGCTACTCCATTCCATTTTCCAATGCGTCCACAAGGATCCAAAAGTGAAGAACCTGTGATTGCAGGTGCATAGAAACTAACTTCTATTAGACTTTCATTTGCATCCCACACTCCGTTGCAGGTATTCTTCCAAAGTTGTTCGTAGTCGCTGAGTAGTTGATGTTTGCCGGAGTTTATTAATTCCCCGGCAATCTGTGCTGCTTTTTCCCATTTACTTTCGTCATTAACAGGCTGTCCTGCCCAAGTTGCATAGACTTTAGCTAATAATCCCATTGCAGCACCTTTAGATAAACGGAAACGATTATCAGAACGTGATGCGTCATCTTTTGCATAAGGTAAATTGTCTACAGCGTATAGCAAATCTTCTTCAATAAATTTATATACATCTTCCGGTTTTGCCTGTGTGTATGTAGAAGGATGCTGATAGGATTGTTGTGTATTGGTGATTAATGCGATATTTCCAAACCAACGTACCAATTCAAAATAATATAAAGCTCTTAATCCGCGTGCTTCTGCCATATAGATGGTAGCTAATGAACGGTCTTTTTCAGGAAATTCATTGATGCGTAATTGTAACATTTCAATAAAATTGTTGGCATCATAGACCGCTCCATAAAGAGACTGCCATGTGTTTTGTATGTCGGCTTGTGCAGGGGTATATGCATTTGCCGGTACTTGTCGGAAACCATTAGTTGTGCTTCCTTCGCATTTTGCCAAGTCACTAGGGATGGGGAGTAGGCAAGAGAGATTGTAACCATATAAGTTGGCTTGAACCATATCCCGATAAACTCCTAACAATACATATTGTGCTTCTGAAGCATTTTTCATGTATGTCTTTTTGTCAGCTTCTGTATATACTTCCTCGTCTAGTGAGCAAGAACTTACAGAGCATATACAAGCTAATGTGATGATATAATAGATAAATTTCTTCATTTTATTTGGTATTAGTTGTTAAAACTGAACTTCAAGACCGAATGTGAAAATTCGACTCTTAGGATAGGCTCCCCAATGAAGCCCTGGAGTAATCGGATTACTGGAAGCCGTGCTAACTTCCGGGTCATATCCGCTGTATCCACTGATGCAGAATAAGTTTTGTGCAGAAGCATAGACGCGTAAGCGTGATATATATGCTTTTTTAGTCCATTTGTTTGGAATGGTATATCCAAGTACGACATTCTTTAGACGTAAGAATGAACCATCTTCAATGAAGCGGGAATATAATTCATTTTTGACATATCCTCTGGCAGATGGAACTTTATTGGAAGCATGTGTCGGAGTCCATCGGTCTGCAACTTCTGCCAACTGATTGGAGCGTTCGTCTTGTGACTGGGTAGCAAACAAACGGGTTGCATTGTAAATATCGTTACCGTAGTTGAATTGAAGCATAAAGCTAAGGTCAAACTCTCTATATTTAAAAGTGTTGGTGATACCACCATACCATTTAGGGATACCGTTACCAATGACTGTACGGTCACTGGTTGTGATTACACCATCTCCGTCTATATCTTTGTATTTCACCATACCTGGTTTTACGGTTGTTCCAGCATGTTCACTAATATCAGTTACTCCGGGTTTTAATATGAATTGGTCACTTCCTGCTACTTGGTAGAAATCAGAATATTGATAAACACCGTCGAATACATAACCATACATCTGTCCTAATGGAGAGTCAATAGTAGCAATGTAATCGTATCCTTTGAAATCACCGCTGAATCCTGCACGGTCATATTTGGTGTAGGTTCCAGGTTGAAGCTCTTTCAATGTGTTTTTAATGAAAGATATATTGAAATCCGTCTGCCAACTGAAGTTGCGTGTTTGAATGTTAGTACTATTGATACTTAATTCAATACCTTTGTTCTGTATTTTACCGATGTTTTGCATCTGGCTACTAAATCCGGATACAAAGGCTAAATCTTGGCTTAATAGTAAGTCTTTAGTATTTTTGATAAAGAAATCGGCTGTTACATTCAGTCGGTTAGCTAAGAAGCCTAAGTCGAAACCTAAGTTTGTGGTGGAAGAACCTTCCCATTTCAAATCTTTATTGGGCAAGTGCTTGGAATTGAGTACAGTAACAAGACTGCTTCCTATTCCGTATTTACTTGTTGTATATAAATCTTGTGAAAGGTTATTAGCAATACGGTCATTACCTACGATTCCCCATCCTAAACGTATTTTCATATTGGAAATCCATTCGATATTTTTAAGGAATGCCTCTTCTGAAACTCTCCAAGCAGCTGAAAATGATGGGAAATATCCCCATTTGTTTTTCTTAGAGAATACTGTAGAACCATCGGCACGCACTGTAGCTGTCAGTAGATAGCGGTTGTCGTAGTTGTAAGTACCGCGCGCAAAAAACGAAAGTGATCTCTTTTCACTTTTATAGGTTCTTACCTGGCTGGGAGTGGCTCCCAATCCTAAGTTGTCATTTCCTAGATTATCAAATGGGAAATCTTTGGCTTGTCCTAATAAATATTCACTTCCACGATAGGAGTATTCATGACCAAGCATTACATCCAGAGTATTTTTTTTGTTGAATTTCTTTCTATAAGTTAAGTTGTTATAATTCACAAAGCGTACATCTTTGGTCATCTGTGTCTGTCCATAAGGATTGCCACCGCTTCGATAGGCTTCACGTGATTCTTGTGTGTAGAAGATATCAGCACGAGTGTTAGTTGTGTTATAAGTTGCAGCAGTCTTGAAAGTCAAATCTTTTGTTATCTTGTAGGTGAGTGACATATTGGTTCCCCACATTTCGGCATTTCTTTTATTATTTACAGATTCTGCCTGTTTGATAGGATTTACTTGTGCAAGACTTCCATCACCTTCTGTCAATTCTATAACGTCAATAGCAGAGTTTAATAATTCTTCGTTTGTCATACTGTTACCACCAGTCGGACGTGCACGTAAAATCATTGCAAGCATATTGAAACGTCCGCTGTCTGCTGTAGTTCCTACTCCTTCTCGTATAATATTAGAATAATTGAATGTAGCGTCTAATGTGAGCGATTTAGTCAGTTTCTGATTAACACGGAATTTACCAGTAGTTTTTTGGAATCCGCTATTAGTAAAAATACCGTTTTCATCATAATGTGAGAATGATGCCGAGTATTTGGTATCATTTGTACCACCAGTGATTGTTACATTGTGATCTTGTGACCAAGTCGGATTAAATGTCTCGTCTTGCCATCTTACCCCTCCTTCTGTGAGGTAATCATCCAAAGTTTGATAGGGATAAGGATTTCCGTCTTTATCTACTCCTTCACGATAATATCCGTCTGTGTATTTTTTGTTCAGTTCTACTTGAAGTTTTACAAATTCATAGGGTGATAACATATCTAATTTTTTGCTGATATTGCGATAACTTGCAGAACCGTTGTAAACAATGACTGGTTTGCCTGTTTTACCGGATCTGGTAGTTACTAATACAACACCATTGGCAGCACGGGCACCGTAAATAGCAGATGCGGATGCATCCTTTAAAATTTCTATAGATTCTATATCAGAGTTAGCGAGATGGTCAATGCCGGATACCTCAAATCCGTCTACAATATAAAGAGGAGAAGCGTCTCCTGTCAAAGTTCCTACGCCGCGGATGTTTACGTTGAATCCGGAACCGGGAGTACCGTCATTTTGGGTGATTTGTACACCAGCGATTTGACCACCTAAAGCTTCCATGACAGAACTTGTTTTGAAGCCTTCCACATTCTTCTGCGAGACAGATGCTACGGAACCTGTCAAGTCGCTTTTTTTCATAGTACCATAACCAACTACAACAACCTCGTCTAATGTCTGATTGTCTGGCATAAGGGTTACGTTGATGCTTGTTTTTCCTTGTATTTTTATTTCTTGTGTCTTATAACCAATATAGCTGATAACAAGAGTTCCGTTTTTTGGTGCTTGGATGCTATATTTCCCATCTAAATCGGTTGCAGCACCTGCCTGTCCGCCTTTCACTTGAACTGTTGCACCGATTAAAGGTAGATTTGTTTCGTCAAAAATAACTCCTTTTATCGTCACATTCTGTGCAAATGTGATGATAGATACTAGGAGAGCTAAGAGGGTGATGTACCCTCTTTTGCTCAGTGTATGATATATTGATTTATACATAATCGTTAAATTCTAGCTTTATTGAATTAAAAATTTTCATCAAACCAAATTACTATAGGATAGAATAATGCTCCATCACTTATTTTGTCTGTATTACCATCTGTTATATATGATATTCTTCCAAACAATACTCCATTGGCATATTCATTGTTTTTGGATTTCCACATATTAGGATTGATTACAATTGAGCGATCTGCAGGGTCAATATAGCCTAATAATTTGTTTAAGTTTTCGGGATTTTTAACCCCGCTGCTTGTGTCATAATATGACATAGGTTTTTTGGCCCCTGTATTTACTGCAACTCCCAGTGAGTTGAAGCACGATGTCCATACATCATTCAAAAGAGAACCTGACGTTGACGGTAAATCTCCCTTCTCATTTTCAATATCTATACTAAGGAAATTGAAATCTTTGCGGAAATCAAGTGCAAACAACTTATCGTCCGGACATTCAATTTCTGGTATACTGGAACGTCCGCCGGTTTTGGGGTTGACTTGGAAAACAAATGGTTGATACTTTATAAGTACATTGTTCTTTTTTACATTTCCTCTAATAAAAACCGGAGTAGTAATGGAATAGGCGATGTCTCCTTCTCCAACTGTTGCTCTTACAACTAACATGCCGACATTCATACTACCAGTAAGGAATCCGCTTTCTGTAAAAGTTATTTCTCCTGTGTTTTCGTCAATTGTCGTACCAGCTAAAGCTCCTGTAGGCTTGGAGCCTGCCATTATTTCTTTAACAACCAATTCCCATTTTGCTTTTCTGCCATTAAGGTCAGTTTTGGGCATTAGCTTAAGTTTACCTAATGCGGTCTTATTGGCAACTTCATATTGGCTGGCATTACTTTCTTCTGGCAGACCTAAATTATTTCCATAACGAATATATGTAAAACGGTTTGGATTAGCTTTTACTGTAAGTTTAAACGATGTAGTAGCATCGTTTTTATCATTATAAGCTTTCACCTTCACTTCATATGGGGTTGCACTAGGAGCTAAAGTATTGTTTCCTGCGATTGTGATCGTTCCTTTTTGACGATCAATGCTGATTTTTCTATATTCTATTTGTTTCTGAATTTCAGTAGAATTATCTTCTGCAAAATCAAAAAGTACTTCATCGCCTATCAAACCTTTTTCTATTTCCTGAATTAGTTCACGTGCTTCATAAACTTCAGCATCGGCATATTTGAACGTATTAGGGTCTATTGGGGTAATAAAAGATATGATATTCACGCTGTAAGCGTTATGAAAGTCTGTTTCCCCGTATATGTTTTGAACAGTAACATCTATAATATATGGAGTATCACTGATTTCCAATCCATTATTTGCTTTTAAACTAATTTGTCCGGTAGTAGGATCAATAGTAAATGCATTTGTATTTGGAGTTACCGACTTGATTTTAAATGCTATTTCTTCTTTAGAACCTTGAATATGCATTTCTTTTGATGTATGTTCTGTATTTTGCTCTACACTAACAATATTGGGTGTGTATGATAAATTACGTGGCTTAGAAATAGCTTTGAAAGTTACTGCATTCGGATAGATATGTTCACCAGCTTTCGTTGTTAGTTTCAAGTCCAATACATATTCCTCACCTGCTATGATTTTGTCTGCAAAGCTTTCAACAATAGTGATTTTTCCAGTAGTTGGAGATACTGTAAAATATTCTAGGTATTCTTTTGAAGGATCTTTCGCAATAGCATATTGGATAATGGATACATGACTTTCTTTCTCTGTAGTTACTTGTGCGCTTGCTTTTACCCAATCGTTTTCATCCATTTTTAAGAGGACTTCTTCAGGTGTAACAGACACTCCTTCAGGAACTGCAAGAAGCATATTTACTTTTACGGCATCTTTGAATTCATAATACTTGCCGTTGCAGAAACAAGATACACTAATACTGTATAAACCGGTAGGTAATGTATTGGTGTTTTGAATGTTTATGACTCCTGTCTCAGCATTGACCGTGAAACTTTCTGTTGTATATGTTTCACCTTCGTGTGTCACGTTTGTGATAGCAAAATCATAAGGTGTGCCTCCTATATAGCTTGGAGCTTGTAGTTCACAACTCATTGAGGGACCTATGTCAGTGACTCCATAAAAGAAGAGCGTAAAATTCCCGGAGTCGGTCGTTTCCGTATCCGAGCAAGATACAGCTACATGCCCCAATAAACATATTGAGAAGAGCATGAAACATTTGGTAAATAATTCTTTAAGGTTCATTTCTGTATTATTTTAGAATTTGAATTTGTATTATAACGTATAGGATAAATTATAAGTCTCACCATCCACAGTTACTGTAATTCCTGAGACTCCATTGGCATTATAGTCCGCATTCATGCTACCTGTGATTTTTACATCATCAAGAGAGCCTTGTTTTGGGTAGATGACTGTCAAGAAGCGATCAGCTGTTCTTTCTCCTGCTTCCATTGTGAGATAATATGCGGGTCGAGGGAATGTGAAAGCTTCATCAGATGCCTTAAATGACATTTCTCCTTCTTTAGAATCAGTCAGTGTGTAAGTTCCATTCGCAAATACGGTACTGATAATAATGTTGTTATCATCGCTAAAGGTTGCACGTGCACTCTTATCTGCATTATTTGTAATGACCGTACCACCGTCACAAAGATTGAAGTGAAGAAGGACAGGTTCTGATTTAACTCCTTCACCGATACCTTCATCTACGATAACAAAGAATGTATTGTTTACAAAAAACACATAACGACGATGTTTTAAATTGGAATAACCTTGATTCTCAAAAACAACGACCTTAGTTTTTCCATTATCAATAGTTCCATGTGAGAGGTATTTGCCCAAGGTAGAAGTGTAATTTTTTCCGTTAAGTGTAAGTGTGTTGTGCATTTTGCTTGAACGGAATTTAGCGCGTCTTGCATTTGTTTGTGCTGCCGTAGAACCAGAATAACTGTAATATTCACATACACCTGAATCTGGAAAGAAGTTACGACCATTATGATAAAGTTCGAACGTCGCATTGTCCGGTTGGTTATGTGACCATGGTGAATTCTTAGGATCTCCATTATTTAAATAATTGTTGCTGAGTATCATCATTGTTGATGATTTTTTCCAACCGTTACGTAATATATAATATCCAGATTCCTTAAATACTCTTATTTCATCTGAAGGGCATGTACCGCCATTCTTTCCATAGCCGGCCATATACTTAAATTCTTCATTATCAGGAAAGAATTCATGGGCGAGTATGAACTTTTTATTCAAGACGCTTCGGCTCCATGATGATTGGCGGGTGTCATTAAATCCTGGTACAAAGTGGTTTCTGACCTCAGGATCTTTACCATCAAAATTGGGACCATCAAAGTAGTGGGGATAGGTGAATTGTACAATTATGTTTCCTGCTTTTTCCAAAGATTTTTTTATATTAGAAGCAAATGGATTATTTAAATTATTGGCATTGATTAATTTTAGTAGTTCACTACATGTAGTAAACACGTCAATATGATAACTTAAGTCCAATTCTTCATGCATCCCGTCTTCTAAAAATTGGTCACCTATATAACCGAACCCTGTTTCTGCCCATTTCTCAGAGTTCTTGAACTCTGGATATAGTGTGCCTGCAAATACTAGTGCTCGAGCTTGGGTTGCTAATACGTTTCCACCGCTAGCGTATTTATATTGAGTCAGATAATCGCAATGGTCTGCGAAACTACACAAAAAGACAGAAAGCCATTCGGGAGTGAAATTGGTTGAATTTTTATAATATTCAAACAGTTCAACTTGAGCTTCCAAACGGGTTGCTGTTTGTAATTGCCACCATGGCTTGATATCTTTTACTTCTTCTGTAGGCTTAGGATTTTGCACAATCCAATCTCCATAAACGTCAATCCATGAAAGAACATGCTGTTCATTGCCTGTTGTACGATATACTTTAGCTTGGGGAATGAACCATTGATGGCGGTGAAGCTGTTTGGGGTACTCATCGGAGGTTCCGTCCGGATGATTATCCCAATTAAGTTTTCCATCTGTCTTTTTTAATTGGTAAGGAAGGCCGTTTTTGTCTGTAAAACCATTAACGAAGAAACGGTATGTCAGTGCATTCTCCGCTTTATTTGCGTCATCGGTTGTAGCGGTAATATTCATTAAGTTAAGAAGTGGATTAGTTGGCACTCCAGTTCTTCTTTGGTAGTAATTAAGCAGCGCTTTTGCGGCATAATACAAATTACCTTCTTCATAATGTGTTTTAACTTGTTCTAATCCCGGATAATCAAGATTAATGACATCGAAGACTTTTTCGTTAATAACATCATTAGGTTTTGGTTGCGGATATGTAAATTCGCTTCCGTTTGTGGTCAGTTCATCGTCATCGTCTGTGCATGCGCTGAATGCAAATAAGCAGAACGAACAGGTAAACAAATAATAGAAGATGTTCTTCATACTTTATTAGGTTTTAATTATTAAAAGTTATATTTTACTGTTGCAAATGTAATCTGTTTATTTCTAATCGCTAAGCTGTGTTGTTCAAGCTTTGTTCAAAAATGATTTTTTTGATATTAAATTTGTTGAATCATATATTACTTCTGTTTAAAAAGCCTGCTATAACTCTGATAACAGGCTTTTTATCTGCCATAATGTAATCTATACCTATTGTGCTTGCAAGGTTTCTCTTGTACATTTTTAGATGTTCTATTGGATGATTTTTAATCCAAATTGGATGCGACTCCTATTCTTGAACCAAAAGTAGAGGCACATTTTGCCACTGATAATTTCTCCTTTGGGATGTAGGGCAAAGTATCCAGTCAGTAGTCGGGGAATTCCGAATACGTCTCTTTTGTCTCGGTGGTCATGTTTTTTATCTTCATTCTAAAGTTGGTAATTTAAACTATATGTTTCATTATCAATAGTCACTTCAATAGAGACATTATCTGAATTTGAAGGATTATCTGTAAATGTAGCATTAATCTTGTGATTGGAAGCAGTAGTTACCGGATATAATATAGTTATATATCGTACGGGAGCATTTTTCTTCTTCTCCATGATGAGCGAATAGGCTTTTCTGACAGAGTATTTTCTATCTGTTTGATAAGAGATTCGTCCTTCAAAAGGTTTTAATGTAATGTCCTGATTTCCAAAACTGCGGATAATCAGGTTGTTGTTATCTTCAAAAGTGGTGTGCGCACCTGCCTCTTGAATATCCAGATTCACGTTGTTGGTTGATGTCTCGTCACAAAGGTGGAAATACAACTTGGCATATCCGGTAGCTGTCCCTAAACCTTCATCTACAAAAGCGAAGAACTCGACAGGTCTTTTCACATAGAAGATGGCACGGCGATGCTTGAAGTTGTCATATCCTTGATTTTCCGTTACTATCAGTTGTTGGTTATCGTTTTCTTCCGATAATACTAATTTGCCTTGTGCCTTGTTGATGTTTTCGCTTCCGGTGGCTTCATGTTCTTCTGATTGTCCCAGAACCATCGTGTTGTGTGCCTTGGTTTGGCGGAACCATCTGCGTAGTTCCATTACTTCCGTATCATTTTCTTTCATATACGAACAAACACCGGAATCCGGAAAGAAATTACGGCCGTTGTGGTATAATTCGAATGTTCCGTTATCGAGCTGGTTGTGACTTGAGTCTTCTAACTTGGAAGATATATTGTTGCTGTGTACCAACATCGTCGATTGGGGAGTCCAGCCATTGCGCAGTACATAAAATCCTGAATATTCGAATGTTTTGATTTTGCTGTCGGGCGGAGTTCCTTTTCCATATGTCTTCATGTAGTTAAGTTCTGAATCATCCGGGTACATTTCAGCGTATTTTACGAAATTCTTATTCAAGACACTTCGTGTTTTTATCCACGAATCATTGAATGCGGGACTGCAATTCTTACTTCCTTTTGTGAAGTAACTGGGGTACGTAAAATGCATGACGACTTTCGTTGCTTTCAGCAGGACGTTGTCAAGTTCTGGAGAAAGCAGATTATCCGGTAGCTTGTTCAATTGGATGAGTCTTTTTAAATCGTATAGGCCGTCCACTATGCCTATATGATAATGGAGTGAGAGGTCATTCGTCATTCCATCTTTTAAAAATAGCTTTGTGGTCTGTTCATTTATGATGTCGCATCCTGTTTTTTGCCACTGCGGGGCATTTTTAAGTTCGGGAAACAGAGTCCCTGCGAATACTAATGCTACTGCCTGGCTCAGTAGAATATTGTTTTCTCCGGCATATTTGTATAAGGACAAATAGTCAGCGTGTTCTGCAAAGTGTATGAGGAAAAAAGAAAGCCATTCCGAAGTGAAGTTGGGAGAGGACTTGAAATACTCGAATGACTCTGTTTGCCCCATGATACGTGTAGATACCTGAAGTTGATACCATTTGAATTTGTCCGGTTTTCCATCCGGTTTGGGGTTCCTGGTAATCCAGTCGGTATACACTTCTTTCCAAGAGAGAACATACTTCTCATCATGTGAGTTTTGGTAAGCTTTCCCTTGAAGAGGCATCCAATTGTGACGATGCAATTGTTTCTGATATTCGTTATCAGCACCTTTTGGAGCGAATTCCCAATTGATTGTTTTATCATTGTTCTGCAATGAATAAGGAATCTTTCTGGTTTTATCTTCCAGATAATTGTCATTGACATAAAAACGATATTCGTTTATCGCGTAGTCGGCATAACCCTGTTCCGTTTCATTAAGGGTGGCAGATAGATTCGGATTTAGAATCTCAGTTCGGTTTTGGTAATAGACAAGCAGTTTTTGCATGGCTGCATCGTTATCACCGGCTTTATACAAAGCCTTCACTTCTTCTAATCCGGAATAATCAAGATTGAGAATATCAAATAAAGATTCTTCAGCATCTTCTTTTGGGGGTGTCGGTTCCTCTTTCGGCGGAATGTCATTATTTTCTTTTTGTGGAATATCATTATCTGTACATCCTGCGAATGTAATGATAAGAAACAGCCATATATTAATTCGGAATCTGTTTTTGCAATTCATAGTATAAACTTTAGTTTGGATGGATTTTGATTTTATATTTGAGATGGTTACTAACTCTATGCAAATATATGGGAGAAAGTAGCCTTGTTGTTAATAGTTTTATCGAATAGTATATCAAATTTGTGTAATGATACTGTTTGATATGTATAAAGGACTGTATTCTTTCTCCAAATTATGCGGAAGTTTTAATGACTTCATCTAATTGAATTGTACAAATCATGCTATCCTTTTATTGATTTCTCCTAATAGAGTTAATCTGTTGCAGTTGAGTAACTCATGAGTTGCACTTGTATATCTACTCGGAAGGACAAGTGCAACTTGGTGATTGCACAACTGCAATTCACTAATGGTAAAAAATAGACGGTAATTGTAGGTAATATGTTGACAAATAGGATATTATGATAAAAGTGCAGTTTTTCGTCAGAAAAAAGCAAAATCATCCTATTGTTTTTTGTAAACTAATCTTGATTTAGTACTGTTTTTAGTCTTAAAGTGTTGATTATGAACTCTGCGACATTTTTGTATTTCCCCCTATAAAACTTAGAATAAATACAAAAATGTCACAGGGAATGGAATTATTAGTTCTTGGAATTATCCTTTAGCCTTCTTGATATATTCCGTAGGCAGGCATCCGAAATACTTCTTGAAACTTGTAGCGAAGTAAGACGGCGTATTGAATCCTACCATTGTACTTACTTCCGCTACTGTATAACGTCCGTCCTTCAGTAATTTGGCAGCCTCATTAAAGCGAATCTTACGTATAAAGTCGATAGTAGATTCACCTGTGATGGCTTTTAACTTCAGGTGCAGATTGGAACGGCTCATATTCATTTCTCTGGCAAACTCGTCGGTAGAGAATTCTATATTGTCCATGTTCTTTTCTACAATAGCCACGGCACGTTTCAGCAGCGCTTCATCCATAGCGTTGAACGTAATCTTCTCCGGTTCCACTTCCAACGATTTGGAGTAACGCTCGAGCATACGTCTGCGGGTACGCATCATGTTCTGAATCTTCGTAGTCAGTATGGCAAGAGAGAACGGTTTGGGGATATAATCATCCGCACCCATTTGCAGACCTTCCATCTGATCCTTGATTTCGCTTTTGGCTGACAGGATAATAACCGGAATATGACAGGTACGGATATTCTGCTTCACGTTCTTACATAGTTTGATACCATCCATAACAGGCATCATCACATCAGTAACAACAATATCGACTTCATTATCTTTCAGTTTCTCCAGAGCTTCCTCACCGTTTCCGGCTTCCAGTGTATTAAACAGCTCGGAAAGTCCGCTGCTGAGGTAATGTCGGATTTCATTATTGTCTTCTACGATAAGAATTGTCCCCCGTTTCTTGTCACCTGATTCTATAGCTTCATTTTCCACTTTTTCCGTATCAATGAAATACATCTCCTTGGAATTAGTGGAATATACCTGTTCTTCTTCATTCTTGCTATCATTGGAAGCTAATTCAGATGGCTTGTAGGTATTTATATCCTGCGGAAGATATACAGAGAACGTGCTGCCTTTACCCTCTTCGCTATCTAGTTCAATGCGGCCGTGATGTAATTCTACCAAACGTTGTACCAATGAAAGACCGATACCGCTTCCCACATGCTCGCTTTCAACCTGATAAAACCGTTCGAATATCTTCCCCTGCTTGTTGATGGGAATACCGATACCTGTATCACTGACTTGCAGTACCAGCCAATTATTTTCCTCTTTCAGGGTTACAGTGATGCTTTGCCCGCTTTCCGTATATTTGAAAGCATTTGAAAGCAGGTTGTTGACAATCAGTTCCAGATAATTAGGATCGAAAAGTTCCTCTTTGTCTTCCAGTTCGGAATGGAGAGTATAGGTTATCTTCTTGTGACGTGCCAGCTTATCATAGAACAGGAAATTGTCCTGTATCAATTGATGGGCATTTTCTTTCTTGACTTTCAATTCGAATACTCCAAGCTCGGCACGGCGGTAATCCATCAACTGATTGACAAGATGCAACAGACGATTGGCATTTCGTTGGATATATTCCAGTTGATTGCGTGTCCAGCGGTCGCTTATCTTATTGATGATTTCCTGTAAAGGAGCTAAGATGAGAGTCAGTGGAGTACGCAACTCATGAGAAATATTGATAAAGAAGCGCATCTTCATCTGGTTGATTTCTTCCTGATGCTCCTTGTCCCTGCGTTCTATTTCCAGTTCCGCTTCCATGCTTTTACGCATCCAGAAGAAACGGAAAACAAAAGTGATAAAGCCGATGAAGGTAGCGAGGAAAAGTAGAATCGCCCACCAAGTCTTGTACCATATGGGAAGAACGATGATTTCGAGGGCGGTAGGAGTCATGTTCCATTTCCCGTCACTATTGGCGGCTTTTACTAAGAAATGATACGTTCCTTGTGGTAGGTTGGAGTAGGAGACAGAGCGTTTGTCTGTCAGATAATACCATTCCTTATCATATCCTTCCAGTTTGTAAGCAAACGTATTGTGTTGTCCTGAAATATAGTTGGATACAACGAACTCGATAGTAAAAGCGGTTTGCCATGATTTCAGAGTGATGCTTTCCGTTTCATTGATATTTTTGGTCAAAATACCCGTCTCGTCATCCGGACGAACGGTTCTGTTGAACAGTTGCAGTTTGGTTATCACTACTGGCGGAGTATAAGGATTGTCCAACAGTAATTCCGGTCGGAAAGTTGTGATACCGTTGATACCGCCGAAGTACATTTGTCCGCTGGAAGTGCGGCAGTACGAGGAAGTATTAAACTGATTGCTTTGCAAACCATCTGATTCCGTAAAGTTACGGAACTTTTCAGTCTCCGGGTTAAAGCAGGAAATTCCCCGGTTCGTACTTAGCCAAAGTCGTCCGAAAGTATCTTCCAGAATACCATAGACTACATTATTAGGCAAACCATTGGCAGTAGTATATCTTTTGATTTTCTTTTCTTTCTCATTAAAGCAATAAACTCCTTCGCGTGTACCTACCCAAACAATACCGTTATTTGCTTCATAAATGCAGTTGGTGAACATCTTGGTGACAGGAGACGCGGGAAGGATAGAGGCCCTTTGTATATCCAGTCCTTGTTGTTGAAAGACTGATACCCCTTCTTCACCACCAATCCAGAGCCGTTTGCGTGAGTCTCTGAATAAAGTCGTGATTTGCTGTGAAGTGAATGGAGTACCATCTTTTTCTTTATCTATGGTAGTAAAACTTTGTTTTTCAGGATTGAAACTGACTAAAGCGCTCAGTGTTCCTAAGAGAAGATTACCCCCTTCATCGGGAAGAATGGCATATACGTTCTCATTAACCAGTTGGCTGTTAATTTGGTTGAAACTTTCCATTCGTCCACTGTTGCGGTGGAGGACAGACAATCCGCCGGCATGCGTACCTATGTAAACAAGTGATTTCCGCTCGTCTACATACACCGCCTTGATGTTATTGGAGCCGATTCCTATTTCCCGTTCATTTTCCTGTAACGCATAATGTGTAAACTGCTGCGTTTTAGTGTTGTATAGATTCAGACCACCGTCATTTGTTCCTATCCACAGGTTCTTGTCCTTGTCTTCTACAATGCAACTTACCACATTGTCACTTAATGAGTTCTTATAAGGAATGCGTTGAATATTCTTGAACCGGTTCCGGATGGGATGATAATAGTTCAGTCCGCCGAAGTAAGTCCCGAGCCACATACCTCCTTGGGAATCCATAAAGATACTACGTACCGAACGTTGCGACAGGCTGCCTCTTTCTACCGGGCTGCTACTATATGAAATAAACGAATCACTTGCCTCGCGATAAATATTCAAATCATTGAATGTGCCTATCCACAAACGGTTTTGCGAGTCCAGTGCCAAAGAGCGGATATAATTGGAACTGATACTTTTAGGATTGGAAGAAGAATGGAGATAGGTCTTGACTTCTTTAGTTTTCGGGTTGAGCAGAAGCAGGCCGGCTCCTTCGGTAGCTATCCATATACGGGTAGGGGATTGTTGCAGAATAG
>ERZ791872.1226-NODE-1226-length-17447-cov-5.361603_pt1 | contig 17447 bp, 18 predicted proteins | sample MGYA00510279_ERZ791872 | MGnify/ENA primary metagenome ERZ791872 (study PRJEB30046, sample SAMN00792103) | human gut metagenome | study: EMG produced TPA metagenomics assembly of the A metagenome-wide association study of gut microbiota in type 2... | reverse complement strand
CGCAGATTTTCCAGCGTGGCGAACGGCTTTTTTGCTGCCCCTATATTTACAGGTAGGAGGAATCGAAGAAGTCTTTTAATGTAATTCCTAAACCCTGACAAATTCTTTCAATCGTCTCTACGCTTAACTGCCCTCCCCGACGGGCGGTGGTTTGAATCGTGGAGTACGATATTCCGCATTTCTTTGCCAATACACATAGATTCATATCACGCACTTGCATCAAATCCTGAACACGCTTGATCGTATCCACAAAAACTCCTCCCATCTTTTTAGTTCAAAACTTTTCCAACAACCTCGAATCTTTGCTCTGGAGATATAAGGATCGGTGAATATTTGGTGTTAAGAGAAACTAAAACCGGTTGGTTATGCACCACGCCATAGCTGTCGGTAAAAAACTCTGCTTGGGACTTATCTGGGGTATGTTCATCGTATTTTTTCAGATATCCACAGTCATCATATACGAATATCCCGATATCCCCGCACTCAAGTTCTTCGCAGCGCTTCACCCATACAATCTGTCCGTTATGATAGCGTGGCTCCATACTATCACCGCTAACATATATCCCGAACTCGGCACCAGCCGGAACGCTACTGGCAAGCACTTGTATCTGCTGGAACATTTCACCCTCAAGAAAAGCTCCTAGACCTGCCGATACTGGCAACTCTGATACAGGCATCATTATGTAGTCGATTTCCGCGGGCTCTTCTGCGTCTGGCTGGTAGCGCCGGGATGCAATCAAGTCCATTTCGTACTCAGCGACTTTTTTTTGCCCGATGTCATTTAGAAGGGCGGGTTTCTGGAAGTTCTTTGTAAAGTAGGAAGGACCCTCCTTGATGTTCAATGCGTAGCAGATTGCAACTAGTTGGTAGATGCTAGGAGTGGTATAGCCTTTTTCCCATTTGCTGATTCCTTTATCACTGACATCGACGCCATAGTGACGGAGAAGTTCAGAGAAAGCTACAAGTGAATATCCATTCCTTTTTCGTGTGCCTGCGAGAATCTGACCAACCTCATTGCTATCCCTCGCAGCGACTGCATCATAGCGCACTGTGGATGGGGCTATGTGCATTTTGGTGAGAGCAGTTTTCTTTTTCATGGCAAGAACACTCCTTTGTGATCCGGTAGCTCTATTATAGTATAGAAAACATAAGAAATCAACAAGAAATCTCCAAAATAGCAACAAATGCGTAATTGACATCTCCATAAAGTAGGTATATAATCGAATCCACGAATAACAGCTTTTTGGTGTTGATTCCGGACCGAAATCGTATTTATTCGGTGTTTTTGAGAGGTGATATTATGAGAAAAGAAAACGTAAGATGCCCGATGTGCGGAACCATTCTCGACTGTAAAAAATACCGAGACTGTTTCGTTATTGAGCGCGTGGCCGACAGGCGGCGCATTACCAAAACAAGTTTTGAAATATGGCTCAACAGCCAATCTACATATCGACTCCAAGAACCGGTCATGGAAGCGCATGAAGAGCCACCGCTGGAACTGAAAAGCCCTAAAAGCGGAAAGTATTACAGTTTTCAGGAGATTCAGGATTTCTATGGTGTCAGCCGCACCACGCTTGTAACATGGATTCGTGAGGAAGGAATCCCCACAATTGATGTAGGGCGGGCAAAACGCGTCCGAAAAGATGTATTCGATGATGTTCTGAAATCCAAACGTAAAGTGGAAGGAGATACATAATGGCCAGCATTATCAAGCGCAACAATAATTTCTGTGTTGTCTATTCCTATAAGGATGCAAATGGCACCCCCAAGCAGAAGTGGGAAACCTTCACCGATCTTTCGGATGCCAAAAATCGCAAGAAAGAGGTCGAATACAAGGAATCAGTTGGAACCTTTGTAGTTCCGCAGTGCAAAACCCTTAACGACCTACTTTCTGAATATGTTGCCCTCTATGGAAAAAGCAAATGGGCACTTTCAACCTATCAGGCAAACACTGCACTGATTGCCAATTACATAACTCCGCTCATCGGCTCGATGAAGTTGCAGGATATCACCACCCGCGTGATCGAGGGGTATTATCAGCGGTTGCTCAAATATGAGGCTGCTGACCCTATGTGTGGGAAGCGGAAGCACCAGTTTGTTTCCCCCAGTACAGTCCGTTCGGTTCATAAGATTCTGCGGAGTGCCTTTGAGCAGGCTGTAAAATGGGAACTCATGGAAAAGAATCCCTGCATTTACGCTACCCTGCCCAAGTACACTTCCAAGAAACGTGATATCTGGACAGCCGAAACGCTGTTCCGTGCTTTGAAAGTTTGTGATGATCCGAAGCTGCGGCTGTGCATCAACCTCTCGTTCTCCTGCTCCCTGCGTTTGGGCGAACTGCTCGGCCTGACTTGGGATTGCGTGGATATCTCCCCTGAAAGCATTGATGCAGGACGCGCATCCATTTACATAAACAAAGAACTTCAGCGTGTGGATGTTGCTTCACTGAACGCCTTGGAAAACAAAAATGTCATCACTCGTTTTCCCTCACTGAGTTCCCGCTGTACCACGGTTCAGGTTCTGAAAAGCCCCAAAACAGACAGCAGTATCCGAACCATCTTCCTGCCCAAAATGGTCGCTGAAATGCTCGTTGAATTCAAAGCAGAGCAGGATATGACAAAGGAAGCACTGGGTGCAGAATATACGGACTACAATCTTGTGGTTGCCGGCCCATTGGGAATGCCAACCGAGCAGTCTACCATCAACGGTGCATTGAAGCGGTTGATTGAGAAAAACAATCTCCCCAAAGTGGTCTTTCATAGCTTCCGACACTCCAGTATTACATACAAACTCAAACTGAACGGCGGTGATATCAAAGCCGTTCAGGGTGACTCCGGCCATGCACAGGCTTCGATGGTCACAGAGCAGTATGCACATATCTTGGATGATGATCGGCGTCTGAATGCACAGCGTTTTGATGATTTCTTCTACCAGCATCATGGCGCAGAGTCTGAAATGCCCCATCAAACAGCGCAGTCCATCCCTGAAAACAGTGCGGTCGATGCCGACGCGGCAGCAGCACTTACCAAATTGCTGGCTAACCCCTCTATGGCCGAACTCATCAAAAATCTTGCAAAGAACTTATAAGCCCCTATACATACATAAACAGCGACAGCTTTCCGATTGGGAAAACTGCCGCTGTTTGTTTTTAAGAATATCTTGACTGAATTAAGATCAGGCAGGTTTCTTTGTATCCAGTGCCTTTACTTCTTCAACAGGAAGCTGAACCGACCGAGCAATTTCTTCATAGGTCATTTTTCCAACTTCTAGCAAAGATTTTGCAATTTCAATCGACTGCTCATGCTTTGTTTCTTCTCTCACTTCTTCAAATGCTCTGCACATCGTTGCCACTCCCTTCGTATCTTCTTTGAAATAACGCACCCGCTGTGCCAGAACAGGATAGTTCATGTCATCCGGGTTCGTACAGGTAAAATCGTGCATTAGTTTTCCCAATGCGGTGTCATCTTTGATCTGAGAGTTCACATAGATAATATGTGCTTCATCTCCGAAGGATTTCCCCATTTCCTCAATAATGCGGTTGATATGGTAAATAGGAAGTCCGCCCCGAAGCACATCGTTCTCTGTGATAAAGATTACATAGGTTTCGTTCAGTGCGTCATACGCATCGCCCTTTCGGGGTGAGATTGGCATCCAGCAGGCTGCTGTTATATCTTGCCCTCTTTGCGACTGCTCCACTGTCACTGCGCTGCACCTCGACATTGTAGGCACGATTTTCATGATCCACTGCCAGAATGTCAAGCCGCACGGAACGGCCCTGTATATTGTTCAGGTCATGCTGCCCATGGACCTCTTTGACCTTCAAATCATCCCGATTCAGGATGATCCGGAGCAGGAATTCCGCACACGGCTTATCTTCAAAGACCTTGCTCATAAAGTTATCATCCATGAGCCGAAAATCACGGATACGCCGCAGATCCTCCTCATGCTTGCGCTCAAAATCAAGGTCGTTTTGTGTTTTGACTTCTGCCATCGGTTCACCTGCTTTCTGTTCCTTGTCTAAGGTAAGAATACCATAAAACCGTTCTTTTTACAAGATGAAGTACTTCCCACTACATAGGTCAGAATCCTTCTATCGCGTATTCCGGCCATGTTCCTATCGCAACAGTATTTCTGGCATGGTATCATAAATCCAGAAACAAGTTTCAGTTGCTTTTTGCAACTGATCTTCCTCTGGTGCCTATAAACAACTACACGCCTCCCAGCTAATGAAAGGTGAGCGTTGTACAATAGAGCGGCCACTTTTCGTTAGCTCAGCTAATTTCCAGCTAATAAACATCTGTTTACACAGAATAAAAAAGGTTTGAATCCATTTACATACGTTGACATCCCAACAAAAAATTCGTTGATATAGAGTAGAATATATTACCCTATTTTGTAATGGGTTTACAGGTGTACGGGCTACTCCTAAGCGGAAGGCCGTGTGTTCGAATCACATCGGGGACGCCATCTCAAGAAAATGCGAAGGTCATTTTTCCATGGGAAAGACGATCTTCGCATTTTTCATTTTGAACCTATCACCAAAATCAGCCAGCGAATGACATTAGCAGAATTTTCGGTCCCAGCTAATAAAATCAGGTTCCCAGCTAATGAAGCCCCATAAAGCACCTTTTGAACTCTGTTTCCCGGCTCTCTGCTAAAATTGGCAGCCGCTTTCCTGTAAATCCATGTAAATACAAGATAATTTGTGTAAATCTATTTTTCACATTCCTACCAGAAACCGTGTAAAACACTTTTCTCCATACATAGCGCGTTCACTCGCTGTTCTCTCGGAACAGAAAGAGGAACGCGCTTTTTTGTTTTCGGGCTGAACTTCCCGAATCCATCAAAGGAGGGTTTACCAATGAAAAAAGTTCTGACCGTCACGATGGACGGTATCCGCTACCACGCTTCCCGCCCGGCAGATTGCCAGCACTGCTTCTTCTGGAAGAATCGAAAGAAGGGCTGTGTTCTCGGCAAAGAGAACTGCTACTATCTGATCGAGCCGCCCAAAGGCCCCAGCAAGTGCGAAGGGTGCCCCTACAAGCGGGCAAAGCCCTGTGTGCTGGTTCCCTGCTACAAAGACCTGATGGCACCGCTGAAGAAACGAGGTGATGCCAAGTGAGCCACAAGCGAAACGAAGCTCTGCGCCATGTTCAGCACTCCATGCACCATGTGATCGCCGCTGGAGAAGGTTCCGACCGTGCCCCGGACAGCTGCAAGCTGTGCCCGTACTATCGACCCGATTTCAAGTTCCGCACCTGCCTGTATGCCCACTGCCCTGATAAGAAGCAGGTCAATGTATTCCGTTCCACACCTGAAAAATGGGATATTCTCTATGCCTGCCATGTTTTCGTAGAGTGCGCCCTCCACGTTGATGGGCGTACAGTGTCCGTTCCGCTGTTGAACGAAAAACAGCTCGTGGCACGCAGTACGGCTGAAGCTGCTGGAAAGCGGTGTGATCCATACCGTGACGCTGAAACAGACCGAGTGCCGCAAAAGGAACAAAAAAATAGCCGCCGCTGTCTACCTGTATCAGGCGGACAACGACGGCGAATGGGGGTGATCTGCGGTTTGACTTTGAAAGCGGCACAGCGGAGATCGTAAAGCTGGCGGATTGGGATACGGTAAAATCTAACATCTTTGCAAAAACGGCGATCCGGTTTGTTCAGGGCTTACCGGAAGCGAGGCTGCTGAAATCCGTGGTCGTGCCGTTTGAGATGGGGATTTCGGAAAAACCCGCCCTTCCGACGAGCACGGCAAAAGCAACGAAGATCAATCCCGCACACACAATTTCTCTGCGGCAGACGGAGTGTCGGAAAACAGGTGAAACGATTACCGCCGCTGTCTACGAATATCTGGTAGACCACGATGGCGAATGGGGCGAGCTGCGGTTTGACTTTGAGAACGGCACAGCCGAGATAGTAAAACTGGCAGATTGGAACACGACAACGTCCAACATCTTTGCAAAAACGGCGATCCGGTACATACAGGGATTTCCGGAAGCGAGACTGCTGAAATTTGTAGTCGTGCCGTTTTGGAAAGGCTGGACATAATTATCCACGAAGCATGACCTTTGCGCAGAACAGACCGTCCTGATAGGTAACCGTACTTGCACCGCCGGTCTTTTCTGCAATATGCTGGACAGACTGGATGCCGATCCCGTTTTCCTTTCGCTTGGACGAGCGGAAGAGCCCGCTTTTTTCGTTGACTTCACCGTCAAATGCGTTTTCCACTTCGACCAAAAGAAGCCGCTCGGCATGGACATACGCGGTGATCGCGATCTTGCGCCGGGCGGGTGCGGTGCGCAGGCTGGCTTCGAATGCGTTTTCCAGAAGATTAGACAGCACCAGACACAGATCGATCTCGTCCACAGGAAGCACCTGTGGTAAGTCGAGTTTGGCACAAAAGGGAACACCCTCACGCTTTGCAAGGGCACAATAATAGCCGACAACACTGTCCGCTGCACGGTTTTCGCAGAAATTCATATCCAGATCCGGGATCCGGGAGACCGTTTTTGCAAGGTAAGCCTTCAGGTTATCCAGATCTCCTGCCTCGGCCAGTGCGGAGATCTGATTCAGCTGGTGGCGCATATCGTGCCGCGCCTGCCGGGCTTCTTCAATGGCGGCTTTCAGGCTTTCATAGCGCTGCTGCTGCATGGAAAGAAACTGATTTTCCTGCTGCAACCTTGCATTCCGGTTAAGGCTGTTTGCCATCAGCAGAAAGATTGCATTGAACATGAACATCAAAAACAAAAGCGCGATGCTCATAACGATGTAGACCTGCAAGACCCGGCCTGTCTGAAGTGTTATCTGGTAGCGCGGGACCATAAAAAGGTTTAGCAGGATGAACACCATCGGAAGCACCCAGAACACATACCACGTCTGCGCAAAATTGTCATCCTCCACCATTGCGCGCACTGAGTGGGTAGAAGGATAATAGGCTGCAGCAGCGGTCAGCCAGCAGATCACGTTATAAAAAATGCAGGCGCTAAAACAGAACCACGGCTTGTCCGGCGGCAGCTGCAGCCGGATCGTGATTACCGTACCAACGGCGCGGGACAAGCTATTCAGGCACGCAAATACCGCGCAGACCGCCAGCGCGATGGTCCCGGATTTCCAGAGAGAGAGCCGCAGCGTTTTGAGATACAAGAAAATTGTCACAATCGTTATGAGCAGCAAGGGGAACGCGGTCGAGAGACCGAAATGATAGCAAAACAGCCCGCCGCCAAGGCAAAGCCCGAACAGCAGCGGCACCTCCCATACCGCAAGCTTTGCGGAAGACTGCTTCAGATAGGAGCGCACCGGAAAATACGCGAGCAGCAGGCCGGGAAACACAACGGTAAGCTCCAGGATCGGGCGCAGAACATCCTTCAACCCACACGCCCCCTTTGCAGCAGAAATTCCATAAACGCCTGTCGGGCAGCTTTCAAAAGCTCCTGACTGACATAGATGCGGCTGCCGTCCATCATACAAAAGGCGGCATCCTGAAAATCGGCAGCATTCTCCATATTGATGATCGTACCGCGGCCACAAACAAAAAAGCGCGGGTCCTTTTTGAGCGGCTCTGTGAACGCCTTGAAACTCTGGCGCATGGCAAGCGTTTTGCCGGCAGTGGTGCGGATATTGATGATGTGGGCGAAATGCTCGGCGGATATGATATCACGATAGCGCAAATGGATGTCACTGCCATCCACCTTCACCGTCAAAACCGGCTCCGGGCGGGGGAGTTTTGCGAGCATTTCATCCAACAGACCGGACAACTCGGCCTCTGAAAAGGGCTTGACCAAATAATGAAATGCCCGTACCTGAAACCCCTCGAGTGCATGGTCTGTCGAGGTGGTGGTAAAAACCAGAAGACAGTCTGCGTCTGTTTTCCGAAGTTCCTTTGCCGCGTCCATGCCGCTTAAACCATCCATATAAATATCCAAAAATGCGGCGGTAAAGCGCTGCGCTTCTTCTGCCGCCAGAAAAGCTTCTCCGCTGTCAAATTCTAAAAGCTCTGCTTCTGTACCGCGCTGGCGCAGCTGCCGTGCCAAGCGCTCCTTCAGCAGCGTGCGCTCCGTACCAAGGTCATCGACGATCGCAAATCTCATGCTGTACCAAGAAGCTATTGTTATAGCTTCCAACCTCCTTTATAAACTCTTTCATCCTGATTATAGCACAGTTGCCCGGTTCTGTCGCAGCAGAAACCGGGATTTCGTGCCGGAAACCGGGCTTTCGTGCCAAACAGCTTGAAACAGCCGTATCCGCCCGTATACTAGAGACAGAGAACCTCAACAACGGCAGAAGGAAGGAGGGTCGCTGTGTATCGAATCGCCGTGCTGACAAACAGCAGGGCGCAGGAAGCTTTTTGGGCAGAGCAGATCTTGCAGTTCTGCGCCGAGCATTGTTTATTTCCCCAAATGGACTGTTACCACGATCAGGAAAGCTTTTTTGAAGCCGCGCGCTGCGAGCCGCTGACAAATGCCGTGATCGCCCTGCCGGGAGTGGATGGATTGAATGCAGTAGAGCATCTGCGCGCGCTTTGTCCCCAAACACGCGTTATCTGGTGCAGCGATCTGAATTTTTCGCTCCATGCCTTCCGGCTGCGTGCAGACTACTTTCTGCTGGAGCCAGTGACCGAAGCCGCTTTGCGGCAGGGTTTTTGCATCTGGCTGGATCAAAAAAAACCGGCAGAGCAGCGCCGACCTGACCGCAACGAACACAACAAGGAGAACGACTTATGAAAAAGAGAAAGATCATCCACTCTGCGTTGAGCTTGTCGCTGACCGCAGCATTGTGCCTTTCCATGGCCGCCTGCGGCGGAACGCAGACGCCCGCAGACAGTGTCGCCGCTTCTCAGCCCTCTGCACCGTCCGCCGTGGTGCAGCCCTCTGCTGCGGAGACGACCTCTGCGGCACTGCCTGTGAAGGCCTTGAACCCCAAGCAGGTGGAGGAAAACCCCTACATGGCCAAGAGCGATGCAAACATTCATCACGACGGCTACAACACAGATTCAACGGATGAGATCCTGCCGCTTGCGATCTATCCCGAGATCAACGTTTCCTATGAGACAACGAATGCAAATGCTTCTCCCGCTATCTATTTTGACAGCTACGGCCATGCCGTTGTGCCGCTGCTGGGCGGCATCGCCATCCGCGACCTGAACGCCGAAGAAACAAAAACGCTCGGCTATTTCTCGCCAAAGAAGCATGACGGCGGCGGTTACGTTATCCAAAGCTCCTATACCTTCTTAGATGCGTCCAACCGCATCGTCTGCCCCACGAGCAACAATCATGTGCTGATGCTCCGCGCAACAGACGAAAGCGGCAACGTGCTGCCCGAATTTGAAAAGGTGCTGGACATCGACATCAAGGCTGCCGCCGAGGCTGCACTTGGCAAGGAGCTGACCCAGAATCTTCTGTCCGTGGTTTTTGACTACGATGGAAACCTCTGGTTTGCAACGGGCGGCTTCCGCATTTATCCGCAGCGCCAGCAGCAGGGCGTCATCGGCTATATTGCCCGTTCTGCCATTGATGCGATCCTGAACGGCGAGCAGACTGACCTTTCAAAGGCTGTCTTTGTCTACGAGCTGACCCCCGGCGAGGGTGCCGAGAACGGCATCGCCGCCTCCAAGGACGGTGCGGTGATCCTCACCAACCAGAACTGCTATCTTCTGCGTGCAGAAGAAGGCGTAGACGTTGTGTGGTGCACGCCCTATGAGAGCGCGGGTGCAAAGGTGAGCGGCGAAGGCGATAAGACCACCGGCGGCGGTCTTGCATGGGGCGGCGGCTGCTCTCCCACACTGACACCGAACCTTGTGCTGTTCACCGACAATCAGGATATCGTAAACCTTCTTGCGCTCGATATGAAGACCGGCGAGGTCGTGGCAAGCGCCCCGGTGCTGGATGACCTGCCCGAGGGCTATCAGGTAGCCGTTGAGAACTCTGCCATCGTCTATGACGACGGCGAGGGCACCGTCAGCACCATCGTCTGCAACTGGTTCGGTGCGGGCAATGCAGGTCTGGCGGATCCCAACAACGACTCCTCCATCCAGAGCTACGCCAATATTTACGACCAGAACTGGCTCATGAAGGGCAACATCATGATCGCCCCCGGCATCGAGCGCGTGGACACCGTAAAGACCGCAAACGGCTACGAGATGAAGAGCGTCTGGTGCCGGAACGACCTGAGCGACACCTCCATCCTGAAACTCTCCACCGCAACGGGCTATATCTACGGCTATGTGCAGGATGTGACCACCGGGATGTGGCAGTACATCATTCTGGACTTTGAAACCGGCGAGACGGTTTTCACGATGGATGTTTCCAACAAATACGGCTACAACAACATGGCCATTGGTATGTATGCCGGCAACAGCGGCAATGCGCTCTACTGCCCGACAGGCTATCTGGAACTGCTTCGTTTGCAGGACCGTTTCGTTTATCTGCCCGAAATGCCCTACCGCAAGGTCGATCTTGATCAGGCAGCAAGAAATGTCCTCTCGCAGGAACAGTTTGCGCAGGACGGCGGCGAAGGCACCGTTGCAAGCTGGCGCAACACTGTGACCGTCCGCAACGTACATCCCAACACCACGGTAGCTTTCCGCATGAATAACCTGTCCGGCAGCACCTCCGGTCTGACCCTCTACGCCTATGGCGTGGACGGCAAGCTGACGGAAGTCAGCAAAGAGCTGTGGACGATCACGGATGAAGCCGGGGCTGGCGTGGATACCCTGGCCGACGGCACACTGTATGAACTGCGTGTCAGCGTCGCAGACGGCGGTGCGTTCGACCTGAGCGAGGCGGAAAAGGAGATCAAAATTTCCGTTGTACTAGCGAAGTAAGACTCAAGGAAGGCTCCGGTGCCAAAAGCGCCGGAGCCTTCTTCAGCCTGTCAAAAAACCACAAAGTCACCTCCCCGTTTCTGATATAATGAAAGAAACAGGGGTGTAAAGCATGCCTTAAATGATTTGCGCCCGTGCCAGCATAAATGCTGATACGGGCGCTTCTCTGTTTTACATATCTTTTGCCGAAGCTGAATACTTCCAGCCCTGCAATGCTTTGGCACACCTGAATCAATCGGCTAACAGCAATAAGTTTGAATTAGTTCCTTAAGAGAGATGTTTTTCGTTCTCCTCCGCGCAGATCGTTATGCCGGCATTGAGAGTGTCGGAAAATTCCATTCACAGCATATCGGACTGCCCGGTGGAAGTCCGATATGCTGTGATGTGCTGATAGTTCCTTGCATGAGAACTGCCGACCGTTTGCGTCCTATTTTTCAAACAGGTACAGCAGGTATCCGTAGCCCTCGGTCTCCATTTTTTCATAGGGGACGAAGCGCAGGGCCGCGCTGTTGATGCAGTAGCGCACGCCGTTGGGCGACTCCGGATCGCCGGTGAACACATGACCGAGATGGGAGTCTCCGGCGCGGCTTCTGACCTCCGTGCGGCGCATTCCGTGGCTCAAATCCTCTTTTTCCACCACAGCGGGGCCCTCGATAGGCTTTGTAAAGGCGGGCCAGCCGCAGCCGCTCTCGTACTTATCCGTGGAGGAAAAGAGCGGCTCGCCGGTGACGACATCCACATAGATGCCCTTTTCAAACTTGTCCCAGAACTCGCCTGTGAAGGCGCGCTCCGTGCCGCTCTCCTGCGTGACGCGGTACTGCTCCACCGTCAGCTTGTCCCGGATGGACTCCGCCGCGGGCTTCTGGTAGTCACCCGGGTCGATGCGCAGCCGGGAAAAGAGCTCCATCTCCGCGCGCGGGATGTGGCAGTAGCCGTTCGGATTCTTTTCGAGGTAGTTCTGGTGGTATTCCTCGGCGGGATAGAAGTTTTTGAGCGGGCCGATCTCCACGAAGAATTTTTCGCTGCGGCCGCGCTCGATCTCCGCGATGCGCTTCACCGTCTCTCTCGCGCTTTCGTTGGTGAAGTAAACGCCGGTCTGGTACTGGCTGCCGCGGTCCTTGCCCTGCCGGTTTTGCACCGTGGGGTCGATGACATAGAAGTAGGCCAGCAGCAGCGCGTCAAGGCTCACCTGCTCGGGGTCGTATTCCACCCGCACGGTCTCCCGAAAGCCGGTCTCTCCCTTGCAGACAGTCTTGTAATCGGCGTCCGCCTCGCAGGTGCCGTTAGCGTAGCCGCTCTCGGCGTCGATAACGCCGGGGATGGACTGCATCAGCTGTTCCATGCCCCAGAAGCAGCCGCCCGCCAGATAGATGACATTGTCTTTGGTATCCATATAGGTGATCTCCTCGTCGGACCGGTCAAAAGCCGCTCCGTCCATGTTTGTTTCCTGTCCGCTCTTTTCCTTCGGCACAGTCTGCTTCCCGGCGGCGCAGCCGCCCAGCAGCAGCACTGCGGCGAAAATCAGGGCCAATACACTTCGATACATCGCGTTTCCTCCTTTCAGGGGAATCAGGGCTCACTCCGCCCCTTGCCCGCCGAGGGCGATGCAATGGCGCGCAGCAGGCACTTTTTAAATCTCAGGTCAGCCCATATCGGCGGCGAGCGCCTTGTCGATCTGGGCTTGCAGCGCCTCAGCCTGCGTCTTGCCGGTAACAGCGCCTACGATGGGCTCCCCCACGATATTGCCGCTGCGGTCGACCACATAGGTGGTGGGATAGGCGAAGACATTCTCCATAAACTTACCGGCATCGCTGCCGGAGCCGAAATAGATATTTTGATAGGTCGCGCCCTTCTTGGCAAGCACCTCCTTCGCCTCGGCGATGGCCTTCTCGTCGCCGTCCAGCGTAAAGGAGTTGATGCCGATGAGCGCGCCGCCCTTGTTCGCCAGTTCCTTGTTCAGCGCATCCAGCTCGGAAAGCTCGCCCACGCAGGGATTGCAGGTGGTGAACCAGAAATTCACCACGGTGACGGCGTTGGCGGAGAACAGCTCGTCGCTCTTCACCGTGTTGCCGTCCAGATCTTTCCCTTCAAAGGCGGGGAACTTCTGCATACTGCCGTCGTCGGGAGGGTTGCTCGTGTCGCTGCCCGCGGGCATGCTCATAGCGCCATCCGTAGATTTCTGTGCCGCCTCGGGGTACTTTTTCTCTATCATGGTCAGCTTGTTTTCAATATTGCTGATCTCCGTGGCTGACTCCTTCAGCCACTCATACTCCTTGTCGGTAAACTGCTCTTTAGCGGCCTCGACAGTATCCAGCAGGAAGTCGCCGTAGTTTTTGCCGTCCTCCTGCATGGTCATGCTCTTGTCGGCCGCCATGAAAACCTTTTCCCAAAGTGCTGTATCCTCCGAGAGAATGGCATTTTCCTGCGCCATCAGCTCCTTGTGCATGGCAACCGCTTCCTCGGCATTCTTTGGTTCGCTGCTCATTCCGTCCATTTTGTCTCCGCCCTTTGTGCCGCAGGCTGCCAGAGAGAGCACCATCAGTGCAGTAAGCAGCAGCGCCAGAATTCTGCCGGCGGTATTCGTCCTATTCATCTTCATTCGTTTTATTCCTCCCTATTAGTGTTGTTTGTCTGTAGCGTTTCCGCTGCTTTTGCCTTATCTTTGCCGTCTCCGAAGCCGTAGCGGAAGCACACGGCGTTCGTCGGACAGGCGCGGATGCACATTCCGCAGCGGATGCACTCGGTATGGTTGGGCGTTTTCGTCACGTCCACATCCATCTTGCAGGCTCTGGCGCATTTCCCGCAGGAAACGCACTTATTCTTATCCACCTTCATCTGGAAGAGGGACACCCGGTTGAACAGCGCGTAGAACGCGCCAAGCGGGCAGAGCCACTTGCAGAAGGGACGGTAGAACAGTACACTCAGCACGATCACCGACAGCAGAATGCTGAATTTCCATGTAAACAGTTTGCCCAGCGCCGCCCGGATGCCGGAATTGGCAAGGGACAGCGGGATGGCTCCCTCCAGCACGCCTTGGGGGCAGAGGTATTTGCAGAAGAACGGGTTTCCCATGCCCACATCGTTCACAAAGAACGCCGGCAGCAGGAAAACCATCACCAGCAGGACAGCGTATTTCAGGTATGTCAGCGGCTTCAGCCTCTTTGTGGAAAGCTTCTTCGTGGGGATTTTGTGCAGCAGCTCCTGAAACCAGCCGAAGGGGCATAGAAAGCCGCAGATAAAGCGTCCCAGCAGCACGCCCAGCAAAATGAGAAAGCCTGTGATATAATAGGAGAAGCTGAACTTTGACGAGCCTACCACCGCCTGAAACGCACCGATGGGACAGGCATCGGAGGCTGCCGGACAGGAGTAGCAGTTCAGCCCCGGCACGCAGACAGTCTTCCCCGCCCCCTGATAAAGTCCGCCCTTGAGAAAGTTCGGCAGATGCAGGTTGGTCAGCAGCGTCGCCCCCGCCTGAATCCAGCCCCGGAAGCGGGACATGGTCTGTGAAACGCCTGAAAACTTTTTACCCAATGCCCACACACTCCAGACATAATTTGATTGCTTTGCTCAGCACTGTCGCCGCCTCGCCCCGCCAGACACCGAAGCACAGCATGGCGGCTCCGGTTATCAGCAGCGCGATCTGCGCCGCGGCCTTTTTCCCGCAGCTCATTTTTCATCACCCTTTCCGATTTCCTGCCCCCATCATAGCGCGGGAGAGTTAAAGTCTCTGTTAAGAACGAAAACTTAACGCAAACCTTACCTATTTTTGCTATAATGAAAGCAACACAAAAACGAAGAAATAAAAAGGAGGGCTCTCATGCACCTTTTAGTAATTGAAGATGAACGTGCCCTGTGCGAGACCATCGTCCGCAGCCTGCGGCGACTGGCCTATAGCGTGGACTACTGTTATGACGGCGAAAAGGCGCTGGCGCTTCTGGGCGTGGAACGATACGATCTGGTGCTTCTTGATCTGAATCTGCCGAAAAAGGACGGCATGACGGTGCTGCGCACCCTGCGGCAGACCGACCGGGAGACGCGGGTGCTGATCCTCTCCGCCCGCAGCGAAGTGGAGGACAAGGTGCAGGGGCTGGATGCCGGGGCGAACGACTATCTGGCAAAGCCCTTCCACTTGGCGGAGCTGGAGGCCCGCATCCGCAGCCTGACATTGCGGCAGTTCACCCAGCAGGATGTGCTGCTAAGCTGCGGAGGCCTGACCTTTGACACCCGCTCCCGTACCGCCGCCGTCAACGGGCAGACGCTGACGCTCACCCGGAAGGAAACGGGGATACTCGAATACCTGATGGTGCATCAGGGGCGGCCGGTAAGTCAGGAGGAGCTGATGGAACACGTTTGGGACAATAGCGTGGACAGCTTCAGCAATTCCATTCGCGTCCACATCTCCGCCCTGCGCAAAAAGCTCCGCGCCGTGCTGGGCTATGACCCCATCCGCAACCGCATCGGCGAGGGCTATCTGATGGGAGGCGAGGAAGCATGAAGCGTCTTTCTTTGCAGTGGCGCATCACGCTGATGACCGTCCTGCTCATCGGCATCACCTGCGTGGCCATGAATTTGCTGCTGTGCTCTTCCGGTGTGTACTATATGGACACCATTGCGGACAGTTTACAAGGCGGCGGCACGGTGATCCTGAATGATGGCAGAGCGGCGAGCTTTGACCCGCAGCTCATAGCGCCCAACGAGGAGTTGACCATCGTCGTCGATGGGGTGCAGGGGCGCTTCCGCACCACCAACTGGTACATCACAGCGGCGGTAACGCTGCTCAGCGGTATCCTCGCCTATTTCGTCAGCGGACGCGCTCTCAAGCCCCTGCGCAGCTTTGCCTCGCAGGTGGAGCAGGTGCAGTTGAACAATCTTGCCGATATGAGGATCGATGAAGACACTGTTTCGGAGTTCCGGCAGCTGAGCCGCTCGTTCAACCAGATGCTGGAGCGGCTGAACAACGCCTTTTCCGCCCAGCGGCAGTTCACCGGCAACGCCGCCCACGAGCTGCGCACGCCACTGGCACTCATGCAGGCGCAGTTGGAGCTGTTTTCCGCGGAGCATCCTGATGTGCGACCGGAGACGGCGAAGTTCCTCACGCTTTTGCGTGAGCAGACGGAGCGGCTGGCACAGATGACCAAGACGCTGCTGGAGATGAGCAATCTGCGGCAGGTGGCGCGGAACGAGCGGATCCAGCTCGCTCCCATGATCGAGGAGATCTTCACAGATCTTGCGCCGCTCTCAGATAAGCTCGGCGTCACGCTGACGGCGGAGGGCGACGGCATTATGACCGGCAGCGATGCACTGATCTACCGGCTGATCTTCAACCTGACGGAGAATGCTGTCAAGTACAACCGGCCGGGCGGCTCGGTACGGGTTTCTGTCACTCAGGAGTTGGAAAAGCTCCTGCTCCGCGTCTCCGACACCGGCTGCGGCATCCCGGAGGTGTATCAGCGCAGTATCTTCCAGCCCTTCTTCCGGGTGGACAAGTCTCGCAGCCGGGAATACGGTGGCGCAGGACTGGGGCTCTCACTGGTATGGGAGATCGCCGACCTCCACGGCGGCTCCGTTTGGGTGGAGAAAAGTTCGGAGAAGGGCACTACCATTGCGGTGGAGTTGCCAACGCAACAATCAACGAAGCCCTAAAACCCTTTTATTCGTTTTTGACCGCTTTGCTTGCCGCCCTGCGGCGTTCCTCTCTGTATGGGGCGGTCAGCCAGAAAGAGAAGCGTCCCTTTTCAATCTCAAATTCCTTGCAGCCCGTGTCCTAGTCTACGTCCGTCAGCTTGCAGATGGCAGGGTGTTTGCCGCATCTACCGCCTTTTGCAGTTTGGATTCCCTTTTCTCTGCTGTACCCGCAGCACTGGTGCCGATGGGCACTCGGTGGGTCATCTCGCCTTTCAGCAGCACCTGATACTCTTTCTGGAAGCTGTCAAATGATAACTCCATCTTGAAACCACGATACAGAGCCTGTGTGTAATCCAGGGTCTGCTGGGCAGTGAATCCCAGCTGCCGGTTTGCTTCTCTCTGAAGCGATGTCAGATCAAACAAGGTCGGGGGCTTCTCTGCTTTTTCTTTCTGCTCCACCTTGGTAATGATGGCACTACCTGCCTGACAGCGCTCTGCCACCGGTTTTCCTGCTTCTGCTTTTGCTTTCATCCGCTCACTGCCTGCTTGAAAATCCCGGAATCTCAATTCTGCCGAGTAGAACGGCTCCGGCTTGAACGCTCGGATTGCTGCATCCCGCATAACCACCATCGCAAGCGTTGGTGTCATCACTCGCCCCACATTCAGGGTCTGCCCATACAAACATGAAAAAAGCCGGGTGGCGTTGATTCCGACAATCCAGTCGGCACGATCCCTGCATAAAGCCGCCTCATATAAGGCATCATATTCTGTTCCCGTTCTGAGCTTCTGAAAGCCTTCCCGGATAGCACTGTCCTCCATCGAGGAAATCCAAAGTCGTTCCACCGGCTTTTTGCAGCCGCACTGATGGTAATCCTGTCGGAAAATCAGTTCTCCCTAACGCCCTGCATCTGTAGGATAGTTCTCGGAGGTGACTTTTCTGACTTTGTTACTCGATGGCATCCAATGGGCCGATAAAGCGGTAGAAAATCTGGATTTTC
>ERZ791872.1209-NODE-1209-length-17589-cov-2.162028_pt1 | contig 17589 bp, 10 predicted proteins | sample MGYA00510279_ERZ791872 | MGnify/ENA primary metagenome ERZ791872 (study PRJEB30046, sample SAMN00792103) | human gut metagenome | study: EMG produced TPA metagenomics assembly of the A metagenome-wide association study of gut microbiota in type 2... | reverse complement strand
ATTGTTGACGATATTAAACCGTACAAAGAACGCAAAGTGGCAATCCTCACCGGTGCGCACACCGCGCTGGTGCCGGTGGCGTTCCAGGCAGGGCTGGATACCGTAGGTGAAGCGATGAACGATGCTGAAATTTGCGCATTCGTTGAAAAAGCTATCTACGAAGAAATTATTCCGGTACTGGATTTGCCTCGTGATGAACTGGAATCTTTCGCCAGTGCAGTCACCGGGCGTTTCCGTAACCCGTACATTAAGCATCAGCTGCTGTCTATCGCGCTCAACGGTATGACCAAGTTCCGCACCCGCATCCTGCCACAGCTGCTGGCAGGGCAGAAGGCAAACGGCACACTTCCGGCGCGCCTTACTTTCGCATTAGCGGCATTGATTGCGTTCTATCGTGGTGAGCGTAACGGCGAAACATATCCGGTACAGGACGATGCACACTGGCTGGAACGTTATCAGCAACTCTGGAGCCAGCATCGTGACCGTGTTATCGGCACCCAGGAACTGGTAGCGATTGTTTTGGCAGAAAAAGACCACTGGGAGCAGGACCTGACGCAAGTGCCTGGTCTGGTCGAGCAGGTTGCTAATGACCTGGATGCGATTCTCGAAAAAGGGATGCGCGAAGCTGTACGTCCGTTGTGCTAATAACACCGTTACTTCTGAACCCGGTTTCGACCGGGTTTCTTATTCCACCATATTAGTTACAACATCCTATATGCCTTTATCATTAACAGGTGCCACATGCAGCGCCTGCTAATGTTGTAAGCTTGTAGGTAATTTGTAAGTAGCGTCTTGAGAATGTGATCGTAATCACGTTTAATAGGGCGACTTTTCCACGCCTGAAGATAACCATGATTGTTCGTCCACAACAACACTGGCTGCGCCGTATTTTTGTCTGGCACGGCTCAGTATTATCCAAGATATCCTCGCGCTTACTACTCAATTTTCTCTTTTCTATCGCTGTTATTTTCATGCTGCCCTGGTACACGCATCTGGGCATCAAATTCACCCTCGCACCGTTCAGCATTCTCGGTGTCGCCATCGCCATTTTTCTTGGTTTTCGTAATAATGCCGGGTACGCCCGTTACGTTGAAGCGCGAAAACTTTGGGGGCAGTTGATGATTGCCTCACGGTCGTTACTGCGCGAGGTAAAAACGACATTGCCGGATTCGGCAAGTGTAAGGGAGTTTGCCCGGCTGCAAATCGCTTTCGCCCACTGTTTACGCATGACATTACGCAAACAGCCACAGGCGGAAGTGCTGGCTCATTATCTCAAGACTGAAGATCTTCAGCGTGTACTGGCTTCGAACTCTCCAGCTAACCGTATCTTGTTAATAATGGGAGAATGGTTGGCGGTTCAGCGCCGCAATGGACAGCTTTCAGATATCCTGTTTATTAGCCTCAACGATCGGCTTAATGATATTTCAGCGGTCCTGGCAGGATGCGAGCGCATTGCCTATACGCCAATTCCCTTTGCCTACACCCTGATTTTGCATCGTACCGTTTATCTGTTTTGTATCATGCTGCCGTTCGCGCTGGTCGTGGACCTGCATTACATGACGCCTTTTATCTCTGTGCTGATTTCCTACACTTTTATTTCGCTGGATTGTCTGGCGGAAGAACTGGAAGATCCGTTCGGTACTGAAAACAATGATTTACCACTGGATGCCATCTGCAACGCTATTGAAATTGACCTGTTACAGATGAACGATGAAGCCGAAATTCCAGCAAAAATTCTTCCCGATCGTCATTACCAGCTGACGTGATATTTACTCCATACGCCGGGCAACAATAAACAGACGCGGAAATGCCAGCAGTATCTGTCCGTTCTCTTGCAGTGGATACTGCTCTTCCAGCATCTGATGGTAGCGCTTAAGAAAAAGCTGCTGTTCGCTCTCGGTCAGATCCTGTAACCACGGACGTAATCCAGTGGCAGTCACCCAATCGATAATCGCCTGGTGTGACGGCATCTGGTGATAGTAGGTGGTTCGCCAGATATCGACCTCACATCCGGCTTCGCTCAAAATATCGTAGTAAGCATGAACGCCAGCCAACGGCTCACGCCCGCGATCCGGGTAGTTTTGTTCCCAGGCAACTTCGCGCATGAGCACATGGGTCGGCTCCAGCCAGTTATCTGGCATCTGTACTGCCAGCACGCCCTGCGGATTAAGTAAAGAAACCAGATGAGGAAACAATTCGTAGTGGTCGGGCAGCCATTGCAGTGAGGCATTAGCAAAAATCAGATCGAGTGCCTGTACCGGTTGCCAGTTGCGGATGTCTGCTTCCACGAACTGGCAGTCTGGCAAAGCACTGCGCGCTTCAGCAATCATCGCCGGAGACGAGTCGATGCCTGTTATCCTGGCCGCAGGCCAACGTTGTTGTAGAAGGGCGGTGCTGTTACCTGGGCCACAGCCAAGATCGGCAACATATTCGACATTTTCCAGCGGCACTCTGGCAAGCAGCTCCACCGCCGGACGCGATCGTTCAGCGGAAAAGTGTAGATATAAAGAGGGGTTCCAGTCAGACATTTTTTTACTCCCGTCAGCGCGTTACCCCAATTGTAGATAAAATTGATAAATTCGCCTCACGGCATCAAACCATTGAACAGACGTTTTTTACGCGGCCCGGTCATTAAAGATTCCAGTTTCGCGACACAGGTTTTGTAGTGGGGCGTGGTTTTATGGAACGCCACTGCGTCTTCATCTTTATAGGCTTCGTAGATATAAAAGCGCGAATTCACTTCCGGGTCCTGTAAGACATCGAAGCGCAAATTGCCTTCTTCCTGTACAGAGCCCAGGTGGTTCTGGCGAAAAACTTCGATAAACTCGTCAACCTTGTCTTCATGAACGTTAATTTCAACCAGTGTGACGTGCATAATTCTTCTCCTTAGATCCGCAGTTACTGTTTTTCACTCAGATAGAGTTCATATGCCCGATCAGCCGTTTCGTTATGGTGAACCACCGCCTGTACGGCTTTCATCATCGCCACCGGATGGTCAGACTGGAAAATATTACGCCCCATATCCACACCAGAAGCGCCCTGATCGATAGCCTGCCAGCACATTTCCAGCGCCTCGCGCTCCGGTAATTTTTTACCGCCAGCAATAACAATGGGTACCGGACATCCGGCAACAATCCGTTCAAAACCTTTTTCGACATAATAGGTTTTGATAATTTGCGCCCCCATTTCAGCGGCGATTCGAGTCGCGAGCGAGAAATAACGCTGATCGCGCACCATATCTTTGCCCACGCCAGTCACGGCCATGGTCGGCATTCCCACTTTCATTCCGGCATCAACCAGCTGAATAATATTTTTGATCGACTGATGTTCATATTCGCTGCCGATATAAACCTGCGCCGCCACCGCGCAACTGTTCAGGCGCACGGCGTCATCCATCGATAACGCCACGGCTTCATTACTTAATTCCGCCAGAATAGAGTTCGCACCTGACGCCCGCAGTACCACCGGCCTATTGGTCGCAGGGGGAACTACGCTGCGCAAAATGCCGCGCGTACACATTAATACATCGGCATGTTCAAACAGCGGGGCGATATTTATATCAATGCGTTCAAGTCCGGTAGTCGGTCCCTGAAAATAACCATGGTCAAAAGCCAGCATCACGGTTTTACCCGTTTTCGGATTAAATATCCGCGATAAGCGTGACTGCATTCCCCAATCCAGCGCACCGCAACCTTTCAGGGTAAAAGGGATATTTTTTTGCGGTTGATCGGTACGAAAATCTTTACCATCTTTAATATCGTCTAAATCTGCCATAACTTACTCCGGTTAAGTAATGCACATCAGAAATCGTATTTGCCGATATTCTCTTTGTTGAATATCACGCGCTCCGGTAACAGTACGATGCCATTACCATCCGCTTCGTAGTCATAGCCCTGAACGCTGTTTGGCGAGACTTCAACCTGACCTACGCCCTTGATATCCAGCTTGTCGCCCGTTTTCATTGATCCTTTTTTCAATAATGCATCCGCGACATACACTGAAATTTTGCCTTGCTGAACCACATCCCACAGGCCAAATTCTTTCACCGTGCCGCGCTCTACATACGGGCGCATCACATTTGGCGTACTGAATCCGACAATCGCTACTTTGTCATTTTTCAAGTTTTCTGCGGCTTGTGCGGCAGCGGGCAGGGCGTTGGCATCGGGGGCGATAATGGCGTCGAGATCGCTATACGCTTTTAATATTCCTTCTGCGGTTTGTAACGATTTAGTGGCATCGTTATAGCCAAACTGCGTAGTGACAATTTCCCAGCCTGGATGCTCTTTGGCGATTTTCGCTTTCGCTTCTTTCACCCACTGGTTTTGGTCCGTAACGGTGGGGCTTGAGTAGAAAAACGCGACTTTGGCTTTGTCTTTATTCACCTGACGCGCCGCCATATCCACCAACATACCTCCTAACTGGGCGGGCGTTCCCTGATTAATGTAGTAAGAGCGGCACTCCGGTTTAGTATCAGAGTCCCAGGTCAGCACTCTCACACCACGTTGCATGGCGCGTTTCAGTGCCGGACACAAGCCATCAGGCGAAACCGCAGAAACGATAATGGCGTTATAACCTTGATTGACGAAGTTATTAATCAACTGTACCTGACCAGAAACACTGGGTTCTGTCGGCCCGTCGTAGGTCACATCAACGCCCAGCTCTTTACCCGCTTGTTGTGCGCCGTTGCCACCGCTGGTAAAAAATCCCACGCCAACCAGTTTGGGAATAAATGCAATACGCTCTGCGGCCTGCACATTCATAGAGATTGCGGCAATGCCAAGAGCGCTAAGTAAGGCGATTTTCTTAAAGCGATGAAGTGTCATGAAGATATCCTTTATGGCAATGGGTTATTGGCCCGACGCGCCAGCCACTCTTTAATTTGCTGGCGATGCAGGCTAACGGAACGACCTACGACAACGACGATAAGTAGCGCACCGGAAAGGGCGCTGGACACCTGATTTGGCACTCCTGCCATTTGCAAACCTTGTTGCAAATATCCCACTAATAAAACCGCAATGGCGGTGCCGATAATGGAACCGGAACCACCATAAATATTGGCCCCGCCAAGCACCACGGCGGTGATGGCGGGCATCAGAAACGACGCACCGAGATCGGAACGTGCTGAACCAAAATACGATACCAGCAGCACAGCGGCGACCGCAGACGCCAGCCCCGTCATGGCATAGAGCGCACATAAGGTACGGTTAACTGGAATCGCGCTATAAAGCGCCACGCGCGGGCTTTGCCCAATCAAAAACACATTACGTCCGGCATGGGTTTTATGCAGCCAGAGCCAGAAAACGAGGAGACATATCAGGAAGATAATCAGCGGAACGGGGAGTCCCAGCACATCCAGGTTAGCGAAATCTGTAAACGCCATCGGGAATCCACCAATACCTTCGTACCCCGTCGCTCCGGCCATACCGGAAAGCAGCAGAGCGCTTCCGGCAAACAGATACAGCGTGCCAAGCGTAATCACCAGCGGGTTAACTTTGGTATAGATAATTAATCCGGCGTTGATCAGCCCGCACAATGCGCCGAGCAGTAAGGTCAGGAGTATCGCCAGCGGCATCGGCACACCACTTTGAAACAGTACGCCCAATGCAATGGCGCAGAGGCCGATGGTCGAACCAAACGAAATATCGATCCCGCCACTGACAATCACCATCGTTAGCGGTAGGGCGACAATGCCAATGCAGATAAAGTCACTGGTGCTGAACAGCAACATATTGAGATCTAACATTCGCGGGTTAATTGCACCAAATGCGACAATCTCAATAACGAGCAGTGCGGCAAGAGCCAGTTCCCAACCGTAGCGAATACGCATTATGCGGCCTCCCGTTTTTTACCTGACGAAGCGGGTTTAACGGATGGCGGTGGCGTCATAAAGCGGGCATATTTTTGCCGCCGTAGATTACGTTCCAGCGCACAACGCAGGCGTCCATCAAACACCAGCACCGCCAGCAGAACCAGACCCGCGATAAAATCATTCCACCATGCCGGAATGCGCAACAGCACCAGTACGCTATCGATCTGCGTCAGGAACCATGCGCCGAGTACCGCACCAATGATCGCACCGGAACCACCGAGCAAACTAATGCCGCCCAGCACGCAGGCTGCAATTGCTTTCATCTCCAGCCCGGTACCGGTCTGGTTGGGGATAAAACCAATCTGCGAAGCAAACACAATTCCCGTCAGTGCCGCCATGCAGCCGTTCAACGAAAATGCCACAATGCGAATGGCTTCAGTACGAACGCCCAGTTGACGAGCGCCCTGTAAATTATCGCCCGTGGCATAAAAACTGCGTCCAAACGCCGTCTTTGCCAGCAGCCAGGCCATAAATGCCACCAGAATTATCGTCAACCAACCAATTGCTGAAACGCCAAGCAGCAGCGGGGCGGAGAGCTGTTTCAGTTCGGCGGGTAACCCTTCAATCCATTTGCCGCCAGTCCACAGCAACATGATGCCTCTGTACAACCCTAACGTGCCAAGGGTGGCAACAATGGCAGGGATCTTTAGCCACGCGACCAGGACACCGTTGAAAAATCCCGCGAGCAAACCAAGCAGTAAAGTCGCGACACAAGCAACAGGTAGTGAATATCCTGCGTTCAGTAACATCCCCAACAGCACCGCGCACATTCCGGTAATCGAACCCACTGAAACATCAATATTGCGCGTAAGCATTACCAGCGTCGCGCCCATTGCCAGCAGGATCAGGATTTGCGCGCTGCTATAAACCATGGTCAGCGTTTGCACACTTAAATACTGGCGGTCGAGAAAACCGGGTAATACAAACAGCAGCACCACCGCCAGCAGTGCCGTGATTTCACGGTTGTTCTGAATAAACTTCAGCATGACGCCTCCTGACGCTGACTATCGCCGAAGGCAACGCGCATAATAGTCTCGACATTAATATCGCGCTCGGTCAGTGCAGAGTGGGTAATTTCGCCCTGATGCATCACATACACACGATCTGCCATCAGTTCGATCTCTTCCAGGTCGGAGGAGATAAGCAGCACAGCCACATTTTGTGCGGCGATGCTGCGCAACAGCTGGTAGATATCATTACGGGCCGAGACATCCACGCCGCGCGTCGGCTCATCGACAATCAATACTTGCGGCGAAGCTTCCAGGCATTTGGCAATGAGGATTTTTTGCTGGTTGCCACCGGATAATGTCCGTGCAGCTTGTTCCGGTTGGTTGAATTTAATATTCAGCGCCCGACGATAACGTTCCAGGGTGGCATTATCTTTCGCGGTTTTCGCCCAGAATCCACGAAGGTTATGAGTAAGGGCGCAGACGTTCCAGGCCAGCGAAGCATCGAGATTCAGTCCGGATGACTGGCGATCTTCCGGCAGATAAACCAGACCGCGCAGTAAACGTTCTCCAGTGGATAATTTATTGATCTCTTTACCATTCAGCATAATGCGTCCGCCACGCAAAGTACGCAGACCATAGAGCGTCTCGGCCAGTTCTGTGCGTCCGGCCCCCACCAGCCCAGCCAGGCCCAGAATTTCTCCGGCATTGAGCGTCAGGCTGACATTCCTGAAACCTTCGCCGGTCAGATTTTCCAGTGTCAGCACCGGCGTTCCGGCGGCATGTTGTGGGCGGTTACCAGGTAACTCCAGCCATAATTTTTGGCTGGCAGAGAGCGATTTTTCCCGTACCGCTGGGGTGATGGCCTGAATAATGTCGTCGGTAGACAGTTCGCTGGTTTTGCCGCTTAAGGCGATGGTTCCGTCGCGCATCACGCTAATTCGATCGGCAATCTGGCGAATTTCCGGCAGCTTATGCGAGATAAAAACAATACCCACGCCAGTAGCAAGCAGCTCTTGCAAGCGACTAAACAAGCGTTCGGTTTCCGCAGGGGTAAGCGAGGCGGTAGGTTCATCGAGGATCAGAATCCGCGAGTCGCGCATCAGCCCGCGGAGGATTTCCACCATTTGGCGATCGGCGACATCCAGCGATCCTGCCAGACTATGCAGATCAAACTGGCAGCCCAGCGCCGCCAGCAAGTTCTTCATTTTCTGCATGGAGAGCTGTTTTTTTGCCAGCCCAAACAGGATGTTTTCTTTTATCGACAGGCTTGGGAAAAGCAGCGGTTCCTGGGGAACGAGATAAATACCCAGCTGATGAGCATGAACTGGCGTTAATCTGACGTAGTTGTTGCCCTCAATCTCCAGCGTACCGCTATCAGCAGGGGTAATACCGGCAATAATCTTCATTAACGTCGATTTACCGGCACCATTGCCGCCGAGCAGGGCGTGGACCTCCCCCTGATGCAACGTAAAATCGATGCCTTTCAGGACATTGACCCCTGAATACTGTTTATAAACCGAGCGGGCGCAAAGTAGCGGTAACGCGCGGGTATCACTCGTTTGCATATTTCCCCCGTTCAGTTTTGCAGGTGAGTTTTGAACAAATGTATTTCTGCTTTTAATTTGTTCATAACCTTAGGTGGACATTGCACATATTTCCGACGAATAGATCACAATTTATGCTATTTTGATTTTCACGGTTGCGTTTGTTCATGCTCGTAGAGTCAAACTGTGGTTGCCATCACAGATATAAATGAGCAAGAACTGAACAATTGCATTAAAGATTTAAATATGTTCAAAGTGAAGAATGAATTATGACAATCAACGATTCGGCAATTTCAGAACAGGGAATGTGTGAAGAAGAACAGGTCGCGCGGATCGCGTGGTTTTACTATCACGACGGGCTGACCCAGAGCGAGATCAGCGATCGTCTCGGCCTGACACGTTTGAAAGTGTCGCGATTGCTGGAGAAAGGGCATCAGTCCGGCATTATTCGCGTACAGATTAATTCTCGCTTTGAAGGCTGTCTGGAATATGAAACTCAATTACGTCGTCAGTTTTCGCTGCAACATGTCCGGGTGATCCCTGGGCTTGCGGATGCTGATGTCGGTGGGCGACTGGGGATAGGCGCGGCGCATATGTTGATGAGTTTACTTCAACCACAACAGATGCTGGCGATTGGTTTTGGCGAGGCAACCATGAATACGCTGCAACGCTTAAGTGGTTTTATTTCGTCACAGCAAATTCGCCTGGTCACGCTCTCCGGTGGCGTCGGTTCTTATATGACGGGAATCGGGCAGCTTAACGCGGCGTGCAGTGTGAATATTATTCCGGCTCCGTTGCGGGCATCCTCCGCTGACATTGCCCGTACGCTAAAAAATGAAAATTGCGTCAAAGATGTTCTGTTAGCCGCGCAAGCAGCGGATGTGGCGATTGTCGGCATTGGTGCTGTGAGTCAACAGGACGATGCGACAATCATTCGCTCCGGTTATATCAGCCAGGGCGAACAGTTAATGATTGGCCGAAAAGGGGCGGTTGGCGACATTTTAGGCTACTTTTTTGATGCAAAAGGTGACGTTGTCACGAATATCAAAATACATAACGAACTGATTGGCTTACCTTTAAGCGCGCTGAAGACCATACCCGTCCGGGTTGGCGTGGCAGGGGGAGAAAATAAAGCCGAAGCAATTGCCGCTGCAATGAAAGGCGGTTATATCAACGCACTGGTTACCGATCAGGACACAGCAGCGGCGATTTTACGTAGTTAAATTTGCATGACCTTATTACCGGGAATGATGGAGAACGTATAGAGGAACAGACAGAACGCATAAGCCGAGGATAATCTAATGGCTCGACTCTTTACCCTTTCAGAATCAAAGTACTACCTGATGGCGCTGGATGCAGGCACCGGAAGTATTCGGGCTGTGATATTCGACCTGGAAGGCAATCAAATAGCAGTGGGACAGGCGGAGTGGCGGCATCTGGCAGTACCGGACGTTCCTGGTTCTATGGAATTTGATCTCAACAAAAACTGGCAACTGGCGTGTGAGTGTATGCGCCAGGCGCTGCACAACGCCGGCATAGCCCCGGAGTATATCGCTGCCGTTTCGGCATGTTCGATGCGTGAAGGCATTGTTTTATATAATAATGAAGGAGCCCCGATCTGGGCCTGCGCCAATGTGGATGCCAGAGCGGCACGCGAAGTTAGCGAACTTAAAGAACTGCACAACAATACCTTTGAAAACGAAGTTTATCGCGCGACCGGACAAACACTGGCTTTAAGTGCCATCCCCAGATTACTTTGGCTGGCGCACCATCGTTCCGATATTTACCGTCAGGCATCAACCATCACCATGATCAGCGACTGGCTGGCCTATATGCTCAGCGGCGAACTGGCGGTGGATCCCTCTAACGCTGGCACCACGGGACTTCTTGATCTAACCACCCGTGACTGGAAACCTGCATTGCTGGATATGGCTGGCCTACGTGCCGATATTCTTTCTCCTGTCAAAGAAACCGGCACATTGCTGGGCGTGGTAAGTTCACAAGCGGCGGAACTCTGCGGTCTGAAGGCGGGCACTCCGTTGGTCGTTGGAGGAGGCGACGTGCAGCTTGGTTGCCTTGGGTTAGGCGTTGTGCGTCCGGCACAAACCGCGGTTCTTGGCGGCACATTCTGGCAGCAAGTTGTAAATTTAGCCGCGCCGGTGACAGACCCAGAAATGAACGTGCGCGTTAATCCTCATGTTATTCCTGGCATGGTACAAGCTGAATCTATAAGCTTTTTTACCGGACTCACCATGCGCTGGTTCCGCGATGCTTTCTGTGCCGAAGAAAAACTGATTGCCGAACGTTTAGGCATCGACACCTATACGCTGCTGGAAGAGATGGCCAGTCGGGTGCCGCCTGGGTCGTGGGGCGTAATGCCGATCTTCTCCGACAGAATGCGCTTTAAAACCTGGTATCACGCTGCGCCTTCCTTTATTAACTTGTCCATTGACCCGGATAAATGTAACAAAGCGACATTGTTCCGTGCGCTGGAAGAAAATGCGGCGATTGTATCAGCGTGTAACTTGCAGCAAATTGCTGATTTCTCGAATATTCATCCTTCATCGTTAGTCTTTGCAGGCGGAGGTTCAAAAGGGAAATTATGGAGTCAAATTCTCGCTGATGTCTCGGGATTACCCGTCAATATTCCGGTGGTCAAAGAAGCCACTGCATTAGGATGTGCCATTGCAGCTGGCGTCGGTGCCGGAATTTTTTCATCAATGGCAGAAACCGGAGAACGCCTGGTTCGCTGGGAACGGACGCACACACCAGACCCGGAAAAGCATGAACTTTATCAGGATTCACGCGATAAGTGGCAGGCAGTTTATCAGGATCAGCTGGGGCTGGTTGATCATGGACTGACGACGTCGTTATGGAAAGCGCCTGGGTTATAGTTTCATTGACAGCCACATCATGATGACCGTGGCTGTTAGTTTTTGAGTATAGTTATTCTTATTTCCCTTCTTTTAGAGCTGGCTTGTTAAAAGCCAGCTTGCAGATTCATCGTTCCATCACCAGTACTATATTCAAGAGAAAATTGCTATTTTTCTTAAAGCATTAAGCACAACCCTTATTTTATAGCGAATATTCCTAAAGACACTAATGGATGCAAAAGGGGTTTAATAAACTTCGATTTTTAGCAATTAGTGCTATTCTTTGTTAAATATGATGATGATAATTTTCCTATTGAAAGAAACAGTTTTCTTATTAAGCAACAATAACTCATAGTTCATATTTAAATAAAATAAGAACTATGCAATTTTTAATCTATCAATTCGAAAGCATTAGCAAATTAGCCAAATTGACACCTTCCCACCTCCAACTAACACTCAATACAGACCTCTGACAATTTAATAAGTTTCATTTTTAATGTCTGACGACTCATCTCTTTCGTGGCTGTATTGTTTGTATATGGAGCGTTTATATGAATAGAATCTATCGCGTGATATGGAATTGCACTCTACAGGTATTTCAGGCCTGCTCGGAATTAACTCGCAGGGCAGGTAAAACATCGACGGTTAATTTGCGTAAATCCTCTGGACTGACAACGAAATTCAGTAGATTGACGCTGGGTGTTTTGCTGGCACTAAGCGGTTCAGCGTCTGGTGCAAGTCTGGAAGTTGATAATGATCAGATTACCAATATTGATACTGATGTTGCTTATGATGCCTACCTGGTTGGCTGGTATGGCACTGGAGTGCTTAATATTTTGGCTGGCGGTAATGCCTCCTTAACCACTATTACTACCAGCGTCATTGGCGCTAATGAGGACTCAGAGGGCACCGTTAATGTTTTGGGTGGCACCTGGCGATTGTATGATAGCGGAAATAATGCAAGGCCTTTAAATGTGGGTCAATCCGGAACGGGGACGCTGAATATTAAACAGAAGGGTCACGTCGATGGAGGCTATTTAAGATTAGGTTCTTCGACAGGAGGCGTCGGGACGGTCAATGTTGAGGGAGAGGACTCTGTTCTGACGACCGAATTATTCGAAATAGGTAGCTATGGCACAGGTTCATTAAATATTACGGATAAGGGTTACGTCACGAGTTCAATCGTCGCCATTTTAGGCTATCAGGCGGGCAGTAATGGCCAGGTTGTCGTTGAAAAGGGTGGCGAGTGGCTAATAAAAAATAATGATTCCTCAATTGAATTTCAAATTGGTAATCAAGGAACTGGGGAGGCGACTATTCGCGAGGGGGGGTTGGTTACGGCTGAAAATACGATTATCGGTGGCAATGCCACCGGTATCGGAACCCTGAATGTGCAGGATCAAGACTCTGTCATCACGGTACGCAGACTCTATAATGGATATTTCGGTAATGGCACAGTCAATATTTCCAATAATGGACTGATTAATAACAAAGAATATTCATTGGTGGGCGTTCAGGACGGTTCCCACGGTGTCGTCAACGTGACCGATAAAGGGCATTGGAATTTCCTCGGAACGGGCGAAGCTTTCCGCTATATCTATATCGGTGATGCTGGCGACGGTGAACTTAATGTCTCGAGTGAAGGCAAAGTAGATTCGGGAATTATCACTGCGGGGATGAAAGAAACAGGCACAGGCAACATTACTGTTAAGGATAAGAACTCCGTTATCACTAATCTCGGAACTAATCTTGGTTATGACGGCCACGGCGAAATGAATATCAGTAATCAGGGGCTTGTTGTCAGCAACGGAGGAAGTTCACTCGGTTATGGAGAAACCGGCGTCGGGAATGTCAGCATCACCACGGGGGGAATGTGGGAGGTCAATAAGAATGTCTATACCACCATTGGTGTTGCGGGCGTCGGAAACCTCAATATTAGCGATGGCGGTAAGTTCGTATCGCAAAATATTACTTTTTTGGGCGATAAAGCAAGCGGTATCGGCACACTGAACCTGATGGATGCGACATCATCGTTCGATACTGTGGGTATCAATGTCGGTAATTTTGGTAGCGGTATCGTAAATGTCAGTAATGGTGCCACCCTTAATTCAACGGGCTATGGATTTATCGGAGGAAATGCCTCCGGTAAGGGGATAGTTAATATTTCAACGGACAGTCTCTGGAATTTAAAGACATCATCTACTAACGCACAATTGCTACAGGTCGGTGTATTAGGCACGGGTGAACTGAATATTACCACCGGAGGTATAGTTAAAGCGCGTGATACACAGATAGCTCTCAATGACAAAAGTAAGGGCGACGTGAGGGTGGATGGGCAGAACTCTCTTCTTGAAACATTCAATATGTACGTAGGGACATCTGGTACGGGTACGTTAACCCTGACGAATAACGGTACGCTGAATGTCGAAGGTGGAGAAGTTTACTTAGGTGTTTTTGAGCCTGCTGTAGGAACGCTAAACATTGGTGCTGCTCACGGTGAGGCGGCGGCAGATGCCGGATTTATCACCAATGCGACGAAAGTGGAGTGTGGTCTTGGCGAAGGCGTTTTTGTCTTTAATCATACCAATAACAGTGATGCCGGCTACCAGGTCGATATGCTGATTACAGGTGACGATAAAGACGGAAAAGTGATCCATGATGCAGGCCATACGGTGTTCAATGCAGGGAATACTTATAGCGGTAAAACGCTGGTCAATGACGGCCTCCTGACCATTGCGTCTCATACGGCAGATGGGGTAACGGGCATGGGGTCGAGTGAAGTAACCATTGCAAACCCCGGTACGCTCGACATTCTCGCATCAACGAACAGTGCAGGAGATTACACGCTGACCAATGCGCTCAAAGGCGATGGCTTGATGCGAGTGCAGCTGTCATCCTCCGACAAGATGTTTGGCTTTACCCATGCAACAGGGACTGAATTCGCCGGTGTTGCCCAACTGAAAGACAGTACCTTCACTCTGGAACGCGACAACACCGCTGCGCTTACTCACGCGATGTTGCAGTCTGACAGTGAAAATACCACATCGGTAAAAGTTGGAGAGCAATCCATTGGTGGACTGGCCATGAATGGAGGTACCATCATTTTCGATACGGATATTCCTGCTGCGACGCTCGCGGAGGGATATATCAGCGTCGATACGCTGGTTGTCGGCGCGGGTGACTACACCTGGAAAGGCCGTAACTATCAGGTAAACGGGACGGGCGACGTGCTTATCGACGTGCCTAAACCGTGGAATGATCCCATGGCGAATAACCCTCTGACGACGCTCAATTTGCTGGAACACGACGATAGCCATGTCGGCGTTCAACTGGTGAAGGCGCAAACGGTTATTGGGTCGGGTGGCTCATTAACGTTACGTGATTTACAGGGCGACGAGGTGGAAGCGGACAAAACGTTACACATTGCGCAAAACGGAACGGTGGTCGCCGAGGGTGATTATGGATTCCGCCTCACGACCGCACCAGGTAATGGTTTGTACGTTAACTATGGGCTGAAAGCGCTGAACATCCATGGTGGGCAAAAGCTGACGTTAGCCGAACATGGCGGAGCCTATGGCGCAACGGCCGATATGTCGGCAAAAATCGGTGGTGAAGGGGATCTGGCAATCAATACGGTGCGACAGGTTTCGCTTTCCAACGGTCAGAACGACTATCAGGGGGCAACCTACGTTCAGATGGGGACATTACGTACCGATGCGGATGGTGCACTTGGCAACACCCGGGAACTGAACATCAGCAACGCGGCCATCGTCGATCTTAATGGATCGACGCAGACGGTAGAGACATTCACCGGGCAGATGGGTTCGACTGTTTTGTTCAAAGAGGGGGCGCTGACGGTAAATAAAGGTGGGATCAGTCAGGGTGAACTGACAGGTGGCGGAAACCTGAATGTTACAGGGGGAACGCTGGCTATCGAGGGGCTTAATGCACGCTACAATGCGTTAACCAGCATTAGCCCAAATGCGGAAGTCAGCCTCGATAATACTCAGGGGTTAGGCAGAGGAAATATTGCCAATGACGGTCTGTTAACGCTAAAAAACGTGACTGGCGAACTGCGTAATAGCATAAGCGGGAAGGGTATCGTGAGCGCAACCGCCAGGACAGATGTAGAGTTGGATGGCGATAATAGCCGCTTTGTGGGGCAATTCAACATTGATACAGGCAGCGCGCTCAGCGTCAACGAGCAGAAAAACCTGGGTGATGCTTCCGTTATCAATAATGGCCTGCTCACCATCTCCACTGAGCGTAGCTGGGCGATGACGCACAGTATCAGCGGTAGCGGTGATGTGACAAAACTGGGTACCGGGATCCTGACTCTTAACAACGATTCCGCGGCGTATCAGGGTACGACGGATATCGTGGGGGGGGGAAATTGCTTTCGGTTCCGACTCTGCCATTAATATGGCAAGTCAACACATTAATATCCATAACAGCGGTGTGATGTCGGGAAATGTCACCACTGCAGGTGATATGAACGTTATGCCTGGGGGGGCACTGCGTGTCGCTAAAACCACTATCGGCGGCAACCTGGAGAATGGCGGCACGGTTCAAATGAATAGCGAAGGGGGGAAACCGGGGAATGTACTGACCGTTAACGGCAACTATACCGGAAACAATGGCCTGATGACGTTCAACGCGACGCTGGGCGGCGATAATTCGCCCACCGATAAGATGAACGTGAAAGGCGATACCCAAGGGAACACTCGCGTTCGGGTTGATAACATTGGCGGCGTCGGTGCACAAACGGTCAACGGTATTGAACTCATTGAGGTTGGCGGTAATTCTGCAGGTAACTTCGCGCTGACCACCGGAACTGTCGAAGCTGGGGCTTACGTCTACACGCTGGCTAAAGGGAAGGGGAATGACGAGAAAAACTGGTATCTGACCAGTAAATGGGACGGCGTAACGCCAGCGGATACACCCGATCCCATCAATAATCCCCCTGTTGTGGATCCGGAAGGCCCATCAGTTTATCGCCCGGAGGCCGGAAGCTATATCAGCAACATTGCCGCAGCCAACTCGCTGTTTAGCCATCGTTTACACGACCGTCTGGGTGAGCCGCAGTATACAGATTCACTGCATTCTCAGGGGTCGGCAAGCAGTATGTGGATGCGTCATGTCGGAGGGCACGAACGTTCAAGGGCCGGTGACGGTCAGCTAAATACTCAGGCTAACCGCTATGTATTGCAGCTAGGCGGCGATTTGGCGCAGTGGAGTAGCAACGCGCAGGATCGCTGGCATCTTGGCGTGATGGCAGGCTACGCCAATCAGCACAGTAATACTCAGAGTAATCGTGTGGGTTATAAATCGGATGGGCGCATCAGCGGTTACAGCGCTGGGCTGTACGCGACCTGGTATCAGAACGATGCGAATAAGACCGGCGCTTATGTTGACAGCTGGGCGCTGTATAACTGGTTTGATAACAGCGTCAGTTCCGATAACCGTTCTGCTGACGACTATGATTCTCGCGGTGTGACGGCCTCTGTTGAGGGTGGGTATACCTTTGAAGCGGGAACATTTAGCGGCAGCGAAGGGACGCTGAATACCTGGTACGTCCAGCCACAGGCGCAAATCACCTGGATGGGTGTGAAAGATTCCGACCATACCCGGAAAGACGGAACGCGCATTGAAACGGAAGGCGACGGAAATGTGCAAACGCGACTTGGGGTGAAAACCTACCTGAACAGCCATCACCAGCGTGACGATGGTAAACAGCGTGAGTTCCAGCCTTACATTGAAGCGAACTGGATCAACAATAGCAAAGTCTACGCCGTGAAGATGAATGGTCAAACCGTAGGCCGTGAAGGTGCGCGTAATCTCGGTGAAGTACGTACCGGGGTTGAGGCGAAAGTAAATAACAACCTTAGCCTGTGGGGGAATGTCGGTGTGCAACTAGGTGATAAAGGCTATAGCGATACTCAGGGCATGCTGGGAGTGAAATATAGCTGGTAAACCGTATAAGCCGCATGTCGAGATGGCATGCGGCTTAATATTGCCGACTTCAAACGGCGCATCAACGCCTTATTTAAATCCTCCTTTTTATCCGCGATCGCGGATATCGCAGCGTTTATCCCGTAGAGCGGATAAGATGTGTTTCCAGATTGACTTATCCTCACTAAAGGATAAAACTTATAATATCCCCTTAAGCGGATAAACTTGCTGTGGACGTATGACATGATGAGCTTTCAGAAGATCTATAGCCCAACGCAATTGGCGAATGCAATGAAACTGGTTCGCCAGCAAAATGGCTGGACGCAGAGCGAGCTGGCGAAAAAAATTGGTATTAAGCAGGCGACGATTTCCAATTTCGAAAACAACCCTGACAATACCAC
>ERZ791872.1202-NODE-1202-length-17661-cov-3.578042_pt1 | contig 17661 bp, 10 predicted proteins | sample MGYA00510279_ERZ791872 | MGnify/ENA primary metagenome ERZ791872 (study PRJEB30046, sample SAMN00792103) | human gut metagenome | study: EMG produced TPA metagenomics assembly of the A metagenome-wide association study of gut microbiota in type 2... | reverse complement strand
TTTATAAATTATTCTGGGATGAATTCTCTTCCTGGTATCTGGAAATGATTAAACCCGCTTACGGACAAGGTATTGACCGTGCTACCTATAACGCTACCCTTTGTTATTTGGATAACTTGTTGCATCTTCTCCATCCGTTTATGCCGTTTATCACCGAAGAGTTATGGCAACAGATGTACGAACGCAATGCAGAAGAGGGAGAAAGTTTGATGGTGAGTGCTTTAAATATGGATACATATGTTGATACCAACGATGTTGCACAGTTTGAAGTAGTGAAAGATATCATCAGTAATATCCGCAGCATCCGTCTTCAGAAGAATATAGCACAGAAAGAAGCGCTTGAGTTGCAAGTATTGGGCGAGAATCCGGTAGCGGCATTCAATGCAGTCGTTCGGAAGATGTGTAATCTCTCTTCTATCGAGGTGGTTGAAAACAAGGCGGAAGGAGCCGCTTCTTTCATGGTCGGCACGACCGAGTTTGCCGTACCTCTGGGCAATATGATTGACGTAGAAGCGGAAATCGCCCGTATGGAAGCCGAATTAAAACACAAAGAAGGTTTCTTGCAAGGCGTATTGAAGAAACTTAGCAATGAGAAGTTTGTAAACAATGCTCCGGCAGCCGTTCTCGAAATGGAACGTAAGAAACAGGCGGACGCTGAAAGTATCATCAAGTCTTTGAAAGAAAGTATTGCAGCTTTGAAGAAAGCGTAAGTGAGTTGATTGTACATAAGAGCAAATAGTGAATGCACCCTTCGGGGTGCATTTTTTTGTATCTGAGGTTTCCTATTGCCGTTTCGTAAGGTATTAATAGACGTGCCGTTATTTGTTAATAGAAAACTTCCGTTCTATTAATAGAAAAGTTGTTGGTGTCTGCATCTAAAGTTGTTTTTGCTTTATCCCAAACTATAATTGCAAGCTTTGTTTTTATAAATGCAACTTGCGTTTATAAAAACAAAGCTTGCAATTATATAATCAGAAGTTGCATTTATAGTTTGTATCAGGTCAAAATAAAGTTTGGTATTAAGGGAAAGTAAGTTTATCCTTAATACAATGAAAGTTATTCATTAATACTTTGATAGACAGGTAGTAGACAAAACAATGTCCGACAGAAACTTATATAATCAGCCTGCTTCAAGGAAATAAGAGTGGTAGTAGTAACGGAAGATAGTCCTTTAAATCTGTACGCAGTTGTTTTAACGCCTGCTGGATACGGTAATCTATTGTTTTGGGAGATACCCCCAGTGTTTCCGCAATTTCTTTGTAGCTCATATCCCGGAATCGGTGCATCACGAAAGCTTCCCGATAACTTTCGGGAAGTGCGGCGACAGCTTCCTCAATCCGTCTGGTGAGCTCTTCAACCTGATAGTAGTCTGTATCTTGCAGCATTTCCTGCATTTCTTCGTAGAAGCGTGTATCGGCCCGTTGGGTGGCGTCGATATGTGCAAGTTTGTTTAACGCCCTGCGGTACACCATCTTGAAGAGATAGGAATTAAGAGAAGACTCGATAACCAGTGTTTCCCGGTTTTCCCAAATCCATAAAAGAGAATCTTCCACGATTTCTTCTGCATCTTCCAACTCAACAAACCGATGGCCATAAGCGCACAGCATCGGATAATATCTCCGAAACAGTGTATCGAACGCTTTCTGATCTCCGCGTTGAACGGCTGATAATAGAAAATCATTGTCTGATTGATAGGTTTCTTTCATGTATTAGTCCTGTATTTCAACTGCAAATATAGCTTTTTTATGAGAAAACAAAGATTTTCTGAAAAAAAATGGTTTTTAGTTTAGGAGTCTTCCGCTTCTCCCTTGTCTTATAATAAAAGGCAATAAAAACAGCATATGGATAATATTGATAAAAATAAGATAGAAGAACTGCTTCCCCGTTATTGTGAAGGACAAGTGACGGAAGAAGAACGTTTGCTGGTCGAAACTTGGATAGATGAATCGGAAGAGAATCGACGGACGGCAAAACAGATTCATGCGCTTTATCTGGCTACGGACACCATTCATGTAATGAAGAAAGTCGATACGGAGAAGGCATTGTCGAGGGTAAAAAGCAGGATGACAGGTAAGAAGAAAACGATGTGGTGGGAATGGGCACAACGTGCGGCAGCAGTTCTGTTCATTCCACTCCTCGTTACTTTGATGGTGCAGCATTGGGGAGGCGGTGAAAAAGAATTGGCGCAAATGATGGAGATAAAGACCAATCCCGGAATGATGACCTCATTGACGTTACCCGATGGTACACTTGTTTTCCTGAATTCAGAATCTACATTAAGTTATCCTTCACGCTTCGACGGAGATACGCGAAACGTAAATTTGCAGGGTGAAGCTTATTTTGAAGTAGCCAAGGATCCGGAGAAGAAATTCATCGTTTCCACTTCCCATCAGTCGCAAATAGAAGTACTGGGAACTCATTTCAATGTAGAAGCCTACGAAAAAGAAAATAGAGTTTCAGCTACATTGGTAGAAGGGAAAATCGGTTTTATCTACAAATGCGATAATGCTTCGAAGAAAGTACTAATGGCTCCCGGCCAAAAACTGGTCTATGACTCGAAAGACAGTAAAGTACAACTTTATGCCACTTCGGGCGAATCGGAAATAGCCTGGAAAGAAGGGAAGATTATATTCAGAAACACTCCCCTGGAAGAGGGGCTGCGGATGTTGGAGAAACGGTATAACGTAGAGTTTATTATTAAAAATGAACGTCTGAAAGGAGACTCCTTTACAGGTACATTCACCAACCAACGCCTGGAACGCATTCTTGAATACTTCCAGCTTTCTTCTCAAATCCGTTGGCGTTATCTTGATTCCCCAGATATAACAGATGAAAAGAGCAAGATAGAAATATATTGATTGAATAACCTTAATACAGAAATGCAATGAAAGACAGACCCCCTTAAACAAAAAACATACGGGATGATATTGGCGTATCTTCCCGTATGAAAATCGGTAAATCTTTTTGAGCTTGTTTGGCGACAAGCCTAGATAAACTTTTTATTAACTTTAAGTCATCACAAATTTATGCAAAATTATTTTAGCATCCAATTTTTATGGGTGGTAAAGTCGCTTTGGCTAACCTCAAAAAAAATCCCATTATTTATGAGACTATTGGTTTTATTCCTGGTATATTCTATCGGACTAAGCTATGCGGCCGATAGTTACGCTCAGAAGGCTATGATTAGTATCGATGTCCGCAATCAGCGTGTAGAGGATATTCTGAAAGAGATTGAAGCACAGTCGGACTTTGACTTCTTCTTCAACAACAAGCATGTTGATTTGAATCGCCGTGTGTCCGTCTCGGCTGATAAAAGTAATATTTTTAATGTATTACAAGAAGTCTTTGCCGGTACGAATGTGAAATATTCAGTGTTGGATAAGAAAATTATATTGTCTGTTGAGGTGCAGTCACCGCAGCAGGAAAAGAAAGTAACGGTATCGGGTATGGTGCTGGACGCTCACGGTGAGCCGATAATTGGAGCCAGTGTATTGGAAAAAGGAGTGCAGGGAAACGGAACGATTACGGATATTGACGGTAACTTCAAGTTCTCCGTTTCATCATCGAAAGCACAATTGGATATTTCCTATATCGGTTATCAACCGCAGACTGTTACCGTGCAACCCGGCAAGAATATAAAAATCACTTTACAGGAAGATTCCAAGCAACTGGATGAAGTGGTGGTAGTGGGGTATGGCACGCAGAGCAAAAAGACATTGACCGGTGCTGTTTCTATGGTAAATATGGGAGATGTGGAAATGAATACCGTACCGAATGTATCTCGTGCGTTGGCAGGTAAAGCGGCAGGATTCCGTGTGAATCAAGTTTCCGCACAGCCGGGCGGTGAGGCCAAGTTTCGTATCCGTGGCGAGGCTTCCACTGGAGCTGGCAACGACCCTTTGTTTGTTATCGACGGGTTTCCTGTTTCTTCTTCGGGTAGCTTAGATTCAGGCAATGGTTATTATGAATCCGGCAATATTGATAATGTGTTGGAGTCTTTGAACCCGGATGATATCGAATCGATTTCTGTTTTGAAAGATGCTGCTTCTACAGCCATTTATGGAGCACGTGCCGGTCACGGAGTTGTTCTGATTACTACCAAGCGCGGTAAGAGCCAGAAACCTAGGGTGACTTATTCGGGGATGGGTTCTGTGCAGGTGGCACGTTCCAATTACAAGATGCTTGATACTCGTATGTACATGGATATGTACAACAAACAGCAGTATGAAGAATGGATGAAGCTGAACGGTATGGGCATTTACGAAGGATACGTGGCGAAGCCGGAAAAACCGACTCAATATAAACCGGCTTTCAATAATGACGAAATTTTGTTGGCAAGCGGTACCGATTGGTTGGATGCAGTGATGCGCAACGGTTATACGCAGCAACACAATCTTTCCGTGAATGGCGGTACGGAGAAAACCCGTTATCTGGCTTCCGTCAACTATATGGATCAAGAAGGTATTGTGAAGAATAATGGCGTTAGCCGTTTTTCCGCTCGTTTGAATTTGGATCAGGAACTGAATGAATACGTTTCTTTCGGATTGACTGCCACATACACACAGAACAGATACGATAATGTTCCCTTGGGCGATGGACAGAATGAATATTCCGGCGTGCTGACCGGTGCCATTCAATCCAATCCCACTATTCCTATTTATGATGCGGAAGGAAACTATTATATCGATCCAAAACGACCGTTTGTAGCCAATCCGGTATCGTTGTTGGAAATACAAGACAATACGGTGAAAGACCGTTTGATGGGTTCGGCATTCGTCTCAGTGAAACCTTTGAAAGAACTGGAAGTGAAACTGCAATTAGGGGCCGACCGCAGTTTTCAGAAACGTTCCAGCTACTTGCCTAAAACAACTTTGCAAGGAGCCAATAAGAACGGAAGAGCGGATATTTCGCAATCGACCAACACTACTTATCTGATGGAGTTGACAGCCCAATATGCGAAGAGTTTCGGCGAACATAATGTGAAAGTGATCGGTGGCTATTCGTTCCAGAAATTTAAGAATGATGGTTTTAGTGCCGGCAATTCGGATTTTTTGGTAGACGGGTTTGGTTACAATAGCTTAGGTTCGGGCAATTACAAGAAACCTTCCGTAGGTTCATGGGCTTCTATCAATAGTATTGCTTCGCTGTTTGCCCGTGCCAACTACTCTTATCAGGGAAGGTATTTGCTCGAAGCTACGTTACGTGCCGATGCCGCATCCAATTTTGCACCGGAAAACCGTTGGGGATATTTTCCTTCTGTATCGGCAGGTTGGATGATTAGCGAAGAAAACTTCATGAAAGGGGCTTCCAAGTGGCTCTCTATGTTGAAGTTGAGAGCTTCTTATGGGCAAACAGGTAATTCCAACGTCGGTTATCGCATTTATGACTATTATGAGGTAGGCAAGAACTCTATTATAGGCGGAGCGGAGTCGACGGGAGTATATGCTTCGGATTTGGGAAACAAAAGCATTACATGGGAGACAACGACGGAATTTAACCTCGGAGTGGACTTCGGAATATTCAACAACCGCTTCAAGTTGGCAGCCGAATACTTCAAACGTAAGATAACAGACCTGCTCCGAACGGACAAGCCATTGCCTTTCTATAACGAGATAAACAAAATCGCCGGAAATATAGGAGCCACGCAAAGTCAGGGTGTGGAAATCACTCTGAATACAGTGAATATTGTTACAAAAGATTTTGAGTGGGATACCACATTGACCTTGTCACATTATAATGACCGTTGGCTGAAACGCGACCCGAACTGGAAACCGAGAGCTTATGAGAAAGAAGACGACCCGATACGTGCGTGGTGGGAATATGAAGCAATCGGCATCCTGCAACCGGGCGAAAAGGCTCCCGAAGCACAAAAAGACTTGGTACCGGGTATGATGAAACTGAAAGACCAAGATGGAAACGGTGTATTGGGAGATGAAGATAAAGTGTATATGGGTAATGGCGACCCGAAAATCATTTATGGTCTGAACAACTCGTTCCGCTACAAAAACTTCGACCTGAATATTTACTTCTACGGTGAAGCGGGCAGGAAGCGCGGAACCAGCTATTACGAAGGATGGACACGCATGGATAACGGCATCAACGTTTCTACTTATGCATTGAAAGCATTCAACAGCAACAACCTTTCTGCTACAGATCCTACTTATGTAAGAGGTGGAAACGGTTGGGGCGATTATTATGTGAAATCTATCTATTATGTTCGTTGCGGAAGTATAACATTGGGATATAAAGTGCCGATCAGTCAAAAGATCGTGAACAATCTTCGGGTATACGTAGATGTGAACAATCCGTTTGTGATTACCAACTGGACAGGTCTGGATCCTGAAACGGATAACGGAACATTCGCATATCCGAATGTGACTTCTTATAATTTCGGTGTATCAATCTCTTTCTAATAAGTCGTAAATATGAAAAGGATAATTTATACAGCAATAGCAACACTCTTGTTTCTTGTTTCGTCTTGTACGTTGGAACAAGAAGTCTACAATAAAATAAACCCGGGAATGTTCCCGCAAAACGCTGAAGATGTAAATGCGCTGGTCAATGCGAGCGCCTATCACGTGTTCTCCCCGTGGGGGATTTTTGAAGTGGCGGCAGGTTATGTGACGACTTCGGAAATGGTGACTGATTATGTGGAGAATACATGGGGATGGACTACCGTATACAATTCATACGAAGCCAACGACTGGCACATCGACGGAGATTACCGCCGCGTGTATGACTACTCCCAATACTTGGCTTCCATGACGCTGACGATGGAACGTATCAAGAATGTAAATATGGATGAAACACTGAAAGCTCGTTATATGGCAGAGTTGAAATGCGGACGCGGCTTTCTTGCTTTCCTGATGTATGACATGTATGGTTCGATACCTATTGCCGATTTGGAAACGTTGCAGAAACCGGAAGCGGAGATTGTCATCCCCCGCTTGTCTGAAGAAGCGATGCGTGAATACATTGTTACTAATCTGAAGGAAGCGGCTGATATATTACCTTATAAATATGAAGATACGGATTACGGACGTTTCACGAAAGGGCTTGCCAACACACTGTTGTTGAAGTTTTATATGATGACCAGGCAGTGGGACGAAGCGGAGAAAATAGGACGTGAACTGACCAAATCAGAATACGGTTATAAACTGGTAAACGATTATCATTCTTTGTTTTCTCTATCCGGAGAAAAGAATTCGGAAGTCATCTTTTCTTGTGTAGCCGAAGCTGGTGTAATGGAGCAAAAATGGTTTGCACACGTATTGACATCTGATTATCCTGTTCCAGCCGGAATGGCAGTGACGGCATGGGGAGGATACAAAATATCATGGCCTGCCTACGAATCATTTGATCCTAAAGATAAAAGACGGGAAAGAATTATCGGCGAGTATACCGGTACGGAAGGTGTATATCACAGTCGGGCTACCGACCGTGACGGGGGGACAACTGGTGTACTCTTTTATGGCGCAATCCCGGTGAAGTATAAAATCGAAGGAGTGATAGGAGAACTGTGTGAAATAGATATGCCAATCTACCGTTATGCTGACGTATTGACCTTACTTTCGGAAGCAATTGTCCGCAATGGAAATAGTATCACTCAGGAAGCGGTTGGTTTATTGAATCAGGTACGTGTAACCCATGGCGGACTGAAAGCCTGGCAATTGAGTGATTTCGCTTCCGTAGATGATTTCCTGGACAAGTTGTTGGATGAACGTGGGCATGAGTTCTATTTTGAAGGTGTACGTAGACAGGATTTGATCCGTCATGGCAAATTCATAGAAGCGGCACTTGCTAAAGCAAGATTTGCCGGTCAGCCGACAGGTAAAATCGAAACGAAAGTGGACGGGCAATATAAATATGAGAAGTTCCCGTTGCCTACTCATTTGATTACTGAAGGACAAGGTCTTATAGTTCAAAACCCCGGTTATTAAAAAATGGATAGTATTATGAAACATTTATTATATAGTCTGGTAGGTATTTTGTTACTTGCCGGATGCAAAGAGGACAAGTATAATGTGATTGTTCCCATGTCGGATATTTATCTGAGTGCGCCTCAGGATGGAACGACTATTGATTTGAATGATTTATCAACCGATGAATATAACTTCTCTTGGGATAAGTCTTTGGAGAAGGGTGCGAAACTGATTCTTTGTACAACAAGAGACTTTAAAAATCCGGTGAAAGTCGATGCAGGTAAATCGACTTCTTTTACCATGTCCGTATTGGCTGCCGATCAATATTTCTCCCGGTTAGGAATAAAAGCCGGTCAGGAAGCGCTATTATATTGGACTGTCAAAGAGACGGGAAATACTACGGCTGCCGCTTCAGATGTACGCACGATTCATGTAAAACGTATGTCTACCAAATTGTTGCTGCCTGAGGATATGACAGAGATTGCTTTGGCTGAAGATAAACCGGAAACTGCCGTACAGTTTGAATGGGATACGGAAGGAATGGCGGAATCGACTTCGTATTCGCTCTGTCTGTCACTTGATCCTGAAATGAAACAGACTGTGGCCGAGCAAAGTGTAGGTGTCGTAAAAGGCAAATCTTCTCTGACTCACGAAGAACTTCAGACATTACTCGATGAACTTTCTATCAAACGTTGGACATCCAACACTATATACTGGAATGTGAAGACTGACGGCGGACAACTGGTGTCACGTTCTTCCGGAGTATTGAATATGACGGAAATGATGCGCTTCATTGACGTTCGCGGTGATGAGAAAATAACCTATCGTGTGGCACGTATTCCTTATAGAGACGGGACCTCACTGGTTTGGCTGGCGGATAATCTGCGGACGACCAAGTATCCTGACGGAACCGATATTGAAGCAAATAACTATAAGGAGACACCGGCATCCCTTGGAGAAGGAAGGGTGAAAGCATATGGAGTTCATTATCATTATGACATCCGCGACAGGATAGCTCCTGCAGGATGGCGTCTACCGACAATGCAGGAATATAAGACTCTGTTTATCGAAGCTGGGACGGCCGAAGGGCAATGGAATGTATTGAAAGACCCTGAATATTATGAGTCAGTGAAAGGGCAGGCTCATCTGAATGACTGGAAATTCAATTTGTGCGCTTCCGGTCAGTGGGTGGAACCGAATATCAATAATCACACCGGGCCATATTGCTATTTGTTGGTGACCGATAATGCGGAGCATGCATGTATGCTTCATGACGGTGGGGCGACATTGTGGACTCCCTGGACAACGGGAGCTCCTGCACGTTTTATCTTCAATGAAAATTAATCAGGTGAAAATTAAAAGTATATCAATCATGTTAATCAATATAAAGAAAACTATGACCCTATTATCTACCTTATTATTAGGTATTATGTGTAGCTTTTGCTCTGATACGATAGATGTGTATGCAGGACAGTACGGAGAGGAAGAGGGTACGAATGAACCGGAAACTCCGGAAGTTGTAGGTAAAATCATACCTATCGAGCCATTGAGAAATCCCGATAGAGGATTTCATTTGGAATGCAATCTGCTTGCCGATGAGATGAAGAGTCCGTATAATGAATATGAGGTCTATGGTGAGGACTTATATACGAAGAAAGTAGAGCAGTTCGATGCGAAAGGTGATGATCTGACTCTTGTACAGCAATATATCTATTTAACAAAGTGGGTGAGTAAAGACCTTGACGATGAGGCTTTGAATAATATCCGCAAGGTGTTTGAGTTGATGAAAGCGCAGGGATATAAGGCAATCCTTCGTTTCGCATACAATCATGCGGGATTGAATACTTCCGGTGGTGAATCCAAACAATGGATTCTCAGACATATTGAACAACTGACTCCTTTGTTGAATGAATATATCGGTCAGATCGCTACGGTGCAAGTTGGTTTTATCGGTGCTTGGGGAGAGTGGCATACGTCGCCGTTGGTGAATGATCAGGATGCAAAAAATGCAATTGTCAGTGCGTTGCTAAGGGCTTTGCCTGTTCCGTATTGTGTAGAAATGCGTTATCCGAACCATAAGAAAGCACTGACATTGGAGCAAGAAGAATATCGCGGACGTATCGGTTATGCGAACGATTATTTTACGGCCGGTGAACATTCTCACGCACCGGGCAATGATTTTGTTCCTAATACGGATGATTATAAGCAGATAACAGAAGAAGTAAAAGCGAATAACTTCTATATGAGTGGTGAAATCCCTTATGATGAAGATACTGAATGGGGATTGTCCGCACTGATTACTCCGATGAAGTCATTGCGTATTTTGCGTGAGCACCGTTATTCGGCTTTTGATGTGACACAGAATTTTGCTTTGAATATCATGAGCTGGAAGCAAGTGAAAGTATATCCGTCTTTATTGAATGATAATAACATTCTCTTTGATGAGAGTTACTTTAAGGATGCCGAAGGCAATGACGTAGTCCGTTCATTCTATGAATTTGTGCGCGACCATTTGGGCTATCGTCTGAATCTCCAAAGTGAATCGAAAGTAGAGGCAAAGGATGGTAATCTGGAATATGACCTGACGATAACCAATACAGGATTTGCTACGGTGATTAACCCGAAAGAGGTTTATTTAGTGCTTGTTTCCGGTGACGGTCAGGTGGTAAAAGAGATAAAACTGGATGTAGAGCCGAAAAACTGGATTCCTTCTACCAATGAAGAACCGAATAAGGCGGCGGAGTATTCCATAAAAGGAAGTACGGCTGCCGGATTGAGCGGGACATATAAGGTAGGAATCTGGATGCCGGAGAAAGTTGACGATTTGAAATACAATCCGGGTTATGCCATAAAGTTTGCTCTGACAGAGAAACTGACTCATTGGTATGATGATGCAGGAAAGTATGCCGTGAATATTTTTGGTGAGGTTACATTCTGATAAAGATTGATGAATACTCCGGTCGGACGGATAAACTTTAGTGAGGCCGACCGGAGTATTTAATATTTATGATATAGTTTGAATGAAGATGAATAAAAATCGAAATAAGGTATTTATTATACTTAACTTAATTGTATCATTTTTTATTTCTGCCTGTTCCGCCCCCACGGAACAGGTTAAAATAGAAAATGGCACTTTTAATATCAACGGGAAAGATGTGCAACTGATTTGCGGAGAAATGCACTATCCCCGTATTCCACGCGAGTATTGGCGTGACCGTTTGCACAGGGCACGTGCAATGGGGCTGAACACTGTCTCCGCCTACGTCTTCTGGAATTTCCACGAACGGCAGCCGGGTGAGTTTGACTTTAGCGGGCAGGCGGATATTGCAGAATTTATCCGTACGGCACAGGAAGAAGGACTGTATGTCATTCTTCGTCCCGGCCCGTATGTGTGTGCAGAATGGGATTTTGGCGGCTATCCTTCATGGCTTCTGAAAGAGAAGGATCTGGTTTATCGCAGCAAAGACCCTCGTTTCTTGTCCTATTGCGAGCGATATATCAAGGAACTCGGCAAGCAACTGTCCCTTCTGACTATCAACAATGGCGGTAATATTATCATGGTGCAGGTAGAAAATGAATACGGTTCGTATGCGGCAGATAAAGAATACCTCACGGCTATCCGTGATATGCTTCAGGAAGCCGGATTCAATGTTCCGTTGTTCACCTGTGACGGTGGCGGACAAGTGGAATCCGGACATATTGACGGTGCATTGCCTACTTTGAACGGTGTATTCGGCGAAGATATATTTAAGATTGTAGACAAATATCATCCGGGGGGTCCGTACTTTGTGGCGGAGTTTTATCCGGCCTGGTTTGATGAATGGGGAAAACGCCATTCATCCGTTGCCTATGAGCGTCCTGCCGAACAATTGGATTGGATGTTGAGCCATGGCGTATCTGTCAGCATGTATATGTTCCACGGGGGAACAAATTTCTGGTACATGAACGGTGCTAATACCAGCGGAGGATTCCGTCCCCAACCTACCAGTTACGATTATGACGCTCCGCTTGGAGAATGGGGTAACTGCTATCCGAAATATCATGCATTCAGAGAAGTGATTCAGAAATACCTGCCCGAGGGGACTGTATTGCCGGAAGTGCCTGCCGATAATCCGACCACCACTTTCGCTACAGTCGAATTAAAGGAAAGTGCTCCTTTGACTACCGCTTTTCATCAGACTACACAATCGGAAGAGGTACTGTCAATGGAAGACGTAGGAATGGATTTCGGATATATTCATTATCAGACAATCATTCAAAAAGCAGGAAAGCGGAAACTTGTCATACAGGATTTGCGCGACTATGCTGTTATTCTGATAGATGGAAAACAAGTGGCTAGCTTGGATCGCCGTTACAATCAGAATAGCGTGATGCTGAATGTACCGAAAGCACCCGCTACGCTGGAGATTTTGGTTGAAAACACCGGGCGTGTGAATTACGGCTCTGATATACTGTTCAATAGGAAGGGCATCACCAGCCAGGTCTTGTGGGGTGACGAAAAATTGACCGGGTGGTCTGTTACTCCGTTACCTTTATATAAGGAGAAAGTTGCAGAAATGAATTTCGGTGAAACCATCAAAGGAGTTCCGGCTTTCCATAAAGGGACATTTACGGTTCAGAAGAAAGGTGACTGTTTTGTCGATATGAGCCAATGGGGCAAAGGAGCCGTTTGGGTAAATGGCAAGTCACTCGGACGCTTTTGGAATATCGGTCCTCAGCAAACACTCTATCTGCCTGCCCCATGGTTGAAAGAAGGGGAGAATGAGATTGTAGTCTTTGAGATGGAAGATACGGGCAATCGTACTTTGCGGGGACTGGAACAGCCTGTCCTGGATAGCTTGGGTATAGACAAGAACTACCAAAGAGGACAGCACCGTGCAATAGTGGGTACTCCGATTCTGGAAGACGGCGACATAGCTTTGAAAGCCACTTTGCAAGAAACCAATGAATGGCAGCCATTTGATTTCCCTGTCGCAACTACCCTTCGTCACTTCTGCATCGAGACACTATCTTCTTACACGGAAGATAACCAAGCCTGCATTTCAGAAATCGAACTGATAGACGATAAAGGGCAGCCAATTGATAAGAAAAAATGGGAAACCGTTTATGTGAGTAGCGAGCAGACTGATAAGAATATGGGCATAGCGGAGAATCTGTTCGATGGAGATATTTCTTCTTTCTGGCATACAGATGCGGATGCCGACCCACATCATCCTCACCGGATTATTGTTGATATGAAGGAAATATATAAAGTCTCTGCTATCCGTTTTAAAGTTCGCAAAGGCTCATTCTTATCGGGAAAGGTGAAAGACGTAAATATATATGCTCGTCCACAATTCTTCTTGTTTCAATGATTAAAGCGTGAGTGATTGAAAAGAATTCAAATCTTATTTACTATATTTGAAGAATTTAAAAATAAACTACTATGTATATGCGCTTTTTGTTAACTTTATTACTTGGGGCTATATGGCTATATGGCTGTCAGTCAGAACAACTACCGGTCAGTTCTTTGGCCGCACGTGTGACGGAAGGTACTTCGGACGACCGGATTCTTTTCCGGCTTATTGCTGACGCGGATAATCCGTCGAAAGATTACTTTGAAATATCTTCAGAAAACGGCAAAGTCCTGATAACTGGTAATTCCGATGTGTCTTTAGCTACCGGACTGAACTGGTATCTGAAATACGTAGCCAGTATCCATCTCTCCTGGAATAATCCGTCTCAAAAATTACCGGAAGTATTACCGCTTCCACAAGAGAAAATTCGCAAGGAGACATCCATGAAAAGCAGGTATTACCTGAACTATTGCACCTATTCTTACTCAATGGCGTTTTGGGATTGGGAGCGTTGGGAGAAGGAGATAGACTGGATGGCAATGCACGGCATTAATATGCCTTTGAGCATTACCGGGATGGAAGTCGTTTGGTACAATCTGTTGAAGCGTATCGGATATACAACGGAAGAAATCAATGAATTTATTTCCGGCCCGGCTTTTATGGCCTGGTGGCAGATGAATAATTTGGAAGGATGGGGTGGGCCGAATCCTGATAGTTGGTATCAGCAGCAGGAAGTGCTTCAAAAGAAGATCATATCCCGTATGCGTGAATTGGGCATTGAACCTGTATTTCCCGGATATTCGGGAATGGTTCCCCGTAATATAGGCAAGAAACTGGGCTATCAGATTGCCGATCCCGGCAAGTGGTGCGGCTTTCCTCGTCCGGCTTTCCTTTCTTCGGAAGACGAGCATTTTGATTCCTTTGCAGCTATGTACTATGAAGAATTGGAGAAACTTTACGGAAAAGCTACATATTATAGTATGGATCCATTCCATGAAGGTGGCAACACGGAAGGAGTAGACTTGGCAAAAGCCGGAGCTTCTATTATGAAAGCCATGAAGAAAGCGAATCCGGAAGCTGTCTGGGTGATTCAGGCTTGGCAGGCGAATCCGCGTCCGGCAATGATAGAATCTTTGAATCCGGGTGATATGTTGGTACTGGATTTGTATAGTGAGAAACGTCCGCAATGGGGAGACTCAGATTCGATGTGGTATCGTGAGAAAGGGTTCGGCAAACATGACTGGCTTTATTGTATGTTGTTGAACTTCGGAGGAAATGTCGGTCTGCATGGGCGGATGAATCAGTTGGTGAACGGGTATTACGATGCGTGTGCACACGTAAATGGGAAAAAAATGCGTGGCGTAGGGGCTACCCCTGAGGGGATAGAGAATAATCCGGTTATGTTTGAACTCTTGTATGAATTGCCCTGGCGTGCGGAACGCTTTTCACCGGACGCATGGTTGCAAGGATATCTGAAAGCCCGTTATGGTGGTGAACTGTCACCGGAAGTTATGGAAGCATGGAGAGCGTTGGAACATACGGTTTATAATGCTCCCAAGAACTCTCCGGGCGAGGGAACGATAGAATCTCTTTTGTGTGCCCGTCCGGGTTTCCATTTGGACAGGACATCTACATGGGGATATTCCAAACTGTTCTATTCGCCTGATTCTACTTCGAAAGCTGCGGATTTGATGCTCTCTGTGGCCGAACAATATAAAGGCAACAATAATTTTGAATATGACTTGGTGGATATCGTACGTCAGAGTAATGCTGATAAAGGCAATGTATTGCTCGAAGAGATATCCCAAAGTTATGACCGGAAGGACAAAGAGAACTTCCGCAAGCAGACACGGCAATTCCTTGAACTCATTCAGTCGCAAGACAGTTTATTGTCTACCCGGAGAGAGTTCTCCGTGTCTTCTTGGCTGACTGCCGCACGTTCTTTAGGTACTACTGACGCAGAAAAGAAGCTCTACGAATGGAATGCGTCTGCGTTAATCACAGTTTGGGGTGATAGTATCGCTGCCAATCAGGGCGGTTTGCATGATTATTCTCATCGTGAATGGAGTGGTCTTTTGAAAGATTTGTATTATCCGCGTTGGAAAGTTTTCTTTGAGCAGAAACAGCAGGAACTGGATGGAAAATCTGCCGGTGAAGCGATTAATTTCTATGGAATGGAGAAAGCCTGGGCGGAGAAATCTCATGGATATTGATTAAAAGTATGGGATAGTGACAATTTATTCTTATACTCTTATTGAGGGTTCATCGGATTCATCTTGTCGCTGAAATGCCGATGAATAAGGAAATATAGGGTGAAAGGGAAGAGACAATTCCGGTTGGAACCGTTCTTTTCGCTTTCACCTTTGTTTTTTCTATATGCTATGAGCTAATTCAATTATGCTATAAGCTAAAAGAAATTAGGTAATAGCAAATCATCTGTCAAATTAGGATATTAACGGTTGGGTTGTCAGGTATTAATAGCTTAATTATCAGGTAGTACTACTTGATATGTTGGGTATATATAGCTGACATGTTGGATCTATATGCCCAACGTGTCAGCTATATATATACAACATATTGGATCTATATGTCCAATAGACACTGCAAGCGAAGTGATAATGAAGGTGAAAGCGGTGAAGGGTGATTTTTCTTTGATTTTATCCTTTGCTTTCACCCGCTATGGCTTTATTCATCGGCCTTTCAGTAATAAGGTGAAGCGGTGAACCACCGATTAAAAATATTAGGGGATTTTTGAATATGTATCGAAATTATCTTACTTTTCCAGCAACTCTTTCAGAAAGTCATCCAACTCCTTATCCAATCCTTTCAGCAACTCGTCATTCACCAATATCGTATCATCGTCCACCAGCAACAACTCTGCCACTGTCTCCTTATCTTCATCCACCAACACGAACGAGTAAGGTTTCAGGATCGTAATCTTGTCAAAGTCGCCCGCATCTTTCATCCTGCAAAGGATATTGCGCAGGGAAGGTTCCACGTTTTCCTGGAAATCATCGCCGTCATACGTAGCCCATTCTTCTATCATGATGTTTGCCAACTCTTCATCATCATCGTTGTAAACAGTCAGTTGTCCCGAAGTCTGATCCGGTTGGAGATGAATGTCCGTAACAGCGGTTTGTTCACAGTTACATATATATTTAGCGACAGCCTTTTGGATAGCCGCTTCGATAATCGATAGTGATTGTTGGCTCAATTTCATAGTTCCTTCTATTTGTTAGTTCAAAGGTATAAAAAAAATAAGATTTGATACACGATTTCTTTAAAAATCGTCATTAAATCGGCTCATTTGCATCTTTAGCTTGGGTAATTGGGCATTTCTCTCCTTCAATTCTGCCAAATACAAGCTGGTGAGATAATAATTCGGCACATCGTCGATGGTAGCATGAGTGTTTTCAGTTACATTTTTTTTCTCAATCTTCTTGGCTAGCTGCTGAGCTTTTTCAGCCCATTCCTGTGCTTGGGGCAGACTATCTTTCATCTCATAGTAAACTGCAATATTGAGGGCAGCCCGCATCTTCTTCTTTTCACTCTTCGTACCCTCGAAAGCCTGAAGCCAAAGTTCGTGCGCGTTGTCCCATGAATTTTCGCGTACGTAGACGGCGGCATCCCGCATCGGCACTGAACCGCCGGTATATAGATACCTTGTTCCTTTTTTCCACATCGGAACAATATACTTTACCGGAATTGTTCCTGCAAATTCAGCGGCTTCGTGCAACATCTCCCTGTCGGGAATCATATGCGTGGCAGCTTCTACTGCCGAAGCACCGAACTCTTCCCAAAAGATACTGTCGGTAGGGTGGAGTGTATTCATCGGTCTGCTTCGTTCGGGCAGGTAAATCCTGACGGTAGGGTACGCCTTGACATCCACCGCTCCCTGGAAACAATTGAACTCATCCAGATACCGGACAGTCTTTGTCGCTTTAAGTTGCAGGTTTTCTACGGCAATAATCAAATCTACACCCAAATCCGAAGCCAGTTGGCGGACTTCTTCCTGACTCAACGTACTTTCCCGAGCCAACTTGTCATTTGCCCGCAAAGCGGAATCGCAAATCACCACTTCATCAAAATAGTTCTGATGAGCGATTTCTTCAGCCAGTGCCTCTGTCGCTACTTTGACATTTCCATTCGCGTAAGCTGTCGCACGGCTTACTATCGGTGAGTTTTCCCTGATTTTTTCAGATTGCGTTATCAGTTTGTTATCCGGCGCATTGCCGGTGTTATTCACGACTGCCACTTTCCGAAGTTGCGGTGGGAAGCTAAGGTCTGCCGGTTGCAGGTAGTCAATGGAAATCTGCTCCAGGCTTTGGCAACTACTCAATGCCAACAGGAACAAAGAAACGAAAGCCAGTGAATAAGATTTTGCCATAGTTTTGTTCTCTTTA
>ERZ791872.1198-NODE-1198-length-17679-cov-4.510611_pt1 | contig 17679 bp, 16 predicted proteins | sample MGYA00510279_ERZ791872 | MGnify/ENA primary metagenome ERZ791872 (study PRJEB30046, sample SAMN00792103) | human gut metagenome | study: EMG produced TPA metagenomics assembly of the A metagenome-wide association study of gut microbiota in type 2... | reverse complement strand
CAGTGGCTGGAACCAGTGGGTGTAGTGGGTGGCACCCAGCTCCATGGCCCAGCGCTTCATCACGCTGGCCACAACGTTTGCCACCTCAATGTCCAGCGGAGCACCCTTGTGCAGGGTGTTCTTCAGGCTCTTATAAGTTGCGCTCGGCAGGCGCTCCTTCATCACATGTTCGTTAAAGACCTTGCTGCCGTAGATTTCCATAACATTCGCTGCCATAAATCCTACTCCTTACTTGATCTTATTTTTCTTACCCTTTCGTCTGCATTCTGGTCTGCCGCAATGCCGCACCCAGAAGTACGAAAGCATCTTAACAAAAACGGCGCTGCGAGTCAGGAGGTGACCCACAGCGCCGTTGCTGTCTATGGTTTGATTATAGCCCCGGCGGGCCAAAAAGGCAATTGACAAATCTGACGATTCTGCACAAACAGCTTCCTGCATTTTTGGAGCATCCGCACTTGGTATGACTTTTGAACCTTTAAACCGGAACAGAACGATTTGGAATTGCCTCCGCTTGCGCTCTGGCAATATCAGCGGAAATAATATTTTTAAATTTGCAGTTCCGGCAGGCCTGCGGGCCCGCCGGAACTGTTTTTTCACGGGAGGAGTCGTTACGGACAATTGCATTTGCAAAACCTAGGCTTATCCGTTGCGTGACAGCCGCAGATCTTACTACCCGCTACGACCCCTTTTGTGAAAATGCGTTTGGAGCGGCCCGCAGGCCGCGACAAACGCCAATATAAAAATAATATTTCCTTTAAATATGCCCAGAGCGAAGCGGAGGGCATTCTAAATGGTCAGATCACCTGGAACAAAAAGAACTTGAGGTAGTTGGTCTCCGGCACACCCCACAGGATCGGATGATCCGGTGCCTGCTGCTTCACCTCAATCTGCCGCAGCTGGCGGTGCGCATCCTTTGCAGCGGCGCGCAGCATCTTGATGAACAGCTCCTCGGTGGCAAAGTGGGAGCAGCTGGCAGTTGCCAGATAGCCGCCGCGGGGCAGCAGCTTCATGGCACGGTAGTTGATCTCCTTGTAACCGCGCATGGCGTTCTCCACAGTGCGGCGCGCCTTGGTAAAGGCCGGCGGATCCAGAATGATAAAATCGTAGGGGTGTCCCTCTCTTTCCAAGCGGGGCAGCAGCTCAAAGGTGTCCTCGCACAAAAAGTCCATATTGGTCAGACCGTTGCGCTGGGCATTGCGCTGCGCCATGGCAATGGCCTCGGCGCTGATGTCGGCGGCGGTCACATGGGCAGCGCCGCCCGCAGCGGCGTTCAGTGCAAAGCTGCCGGTGTGGGTAAAGCAGTCCAGCACGGTGTGACCTGCAGCAAGGCGTGCCACCGCCCGGCGGTTGTACTTCTGATCAAGGAAGAAGCCGGTCTTCTGGCCGTTCTCGAAATCCACATGATAGTAAACTCCGTTCTCGCAGATCTCGGTCTGGGTGCTTGCCGGGTGAGTCTCACCGGGCAGCTCAAACCAGCCTTTGTTCTGCTCAAGACCTTCCTTTGCGCGCAGAGCCTCATCGTTGCGCTCGTAGATGCCGTCGATGGTCTGGCCGTCGGCGCGCAGGACTTCTGCCAGAATGGGGAAGAGGACGGGCTTGAGCTTTTCCATGCCCACGCTCAGGGTCTGCGTGACGAGGATGTTGCTGAACCGGTCCACAGTCAGCCCGGGGAACTGGTCGGCTTCGCCAAAAATGACGCGGCAGGCAGAAAGGTCTGCAGGTTCCAGCACGGTCTTGCGGTAGTTCCATGCATATTCCACCCGGCGGCGCCAGAACGCAGCATCAAAGGTGTCGTTGGCATTGCGGGAGATCAGCCGCACGCGGATCTTGCTTTTGAGCGAGACAAAGCCGGTGCCAAGGTAGGAACCTTTGGTGCTGACCACATCGGCCAGCGTGCCGTTTTCCGGCTCATTTTCCGGGGAATGGAGGATGTCGTTCTCATACACCCAGGGGTGCCCGCCCACCAGCAGGCCCTCGGCGTGTTTGTTGACGGTATACACAGGGTAAGCGCGTTCTTTCATATGGTTCTCCTTATCATGGACGATCTCCCTTCGTCCCGCGTTCGCTCGACACGCTTACCGTGCGGATAGGCTCCCTCACTGAGGGAGCTGGCTGCGAAGCAGACTGAAGGAGTAAAAATCTACCCTTTATAATAGCACAAAATCATGTTATTATAAATAAGAAATGCCAAAAAACCGCATGAAAGAGGGATGCATTATGGAAATCGAACGCAAATGGATGGTGAAGGGCTGGCCGGAGGGGCTGCCCCTCAGGGAGGAATTTGCCATGCGGCAGGGCTATATCAGCGTGCGGCCCACTGTGCGCATCCGGGAAGAAGCCCTCACCGGCGGCAGAACGGACTACATCCTCTGCTTCAAATCCGGGGGCGGCCTTGCCCGTGAGGAGATTGAGCGCAGCATCGACAAAGAACTGTTTGATGATCTGGAATACAAGATTATCGCTAAACCTCTCATCCCGAAGCTGCGCCGCAGCTACACTCTGCCGGACGGTTCTGTGCTGGAAGTGAACCATGTGGACGAAGGCCAGCCCACCGAGTTCTGGTATGCCGAGGTGGAGTACCCCACGGTGGAAGCAGCCCTTGCATGGCAGCCGGAAAGCTGCGGCCTTGGCGATTACCTTAAGGATGAAGTGACGAACCAGCCCGGCCAGAGCATGGGCGAATACTGGGTGGAGACAAGAGGATGAAAAAAGTAAAACTCAAACTGGAACTGCAGTACAACTCTCCGGTGATCCTCACATTTTTCCTGCTGTCACTTCTGGTGCTGTTCCTCGACCAGTGGACGGACGGGTGGACGACGATGCACCTGTTCTGCGTCTACCGCTCCTCGCTGAAGGACCCGCTGTTCTACATCCGGCTGTTCGGCCATGTGCTGGGCCATGCCAGCTGGGATCACTTTCTGAATAATATGCTGTTGCTGCTCGTTGTTGGCCCGCCAATGGAAGAAAAGTACGGCAGCAAGCCGCTTTTGTGCGGCATGGTGTTCACCGCTCTGGTCACCGGCGTGCTGCAATGCGTGCTGTTCCCACGTTCGGGGCTGCTGGGCGCGTCCGGCATCGTGTTCATGCTTATCATGCTTTCGTCGCTGGCGGGCTTCTCCGGCGGCATCCCGGTCACCATGCTGCTGGTTGCAGCGCTGTACTTTGGTCAGCAGGTGTACGATATCATTTTTGTGCACGACAATGTAGCAAACTTCATGCACATTGTGGGCGGCTTATGCGGCACTGCCTTTGGCTACTACAGTGCGTTGCACAGCCGCCGCAGGCCGGCAAAAGCGGTGAAGTTTTCCAGCACGAATGGCCGCCGGAAGCACTGAACCCACTGCAAACATAGGCTAATTTTGAAAAAATTTGCAAACAGGGATTGACAAACGAAAAAACTGTGGTTTAATATAGCCAAATTCAATACACTAAACCGTTGAAGTGGAGATAACGGCGAACCATGCCTGTACAGAGAGCCTGCGCAGCTGAGAAGCAGACCGGAAACAGTTCGTCAAGGAAAGTGTGACTTTGCGTTATATTTTCCCGAAATGGACCGCTGAGGGTGCAGGGAACTGCGGAGAACTTTCGCCGCACAGTATTCTGCAACGTAGGGCATACGTCAGTTGCCGGGGATGTGTTGGCATCCCGCCAAGTGCATGGGGTCATGCCCATGAAGTCAGGGTGGCACCGCGGATAAAAGGTCATATTTTATTCGTCCTTGACAGAAGAGAGTTCTTCTGTTAGGGGCTTTTTTCTTTTCCACTCCCTCGGTAGAAGAGCCGGGGGAGTTTTTGTTTTAGGGCTCCCTTATTTCCGGCACGAAGGCTCATGCCTGCGGCTGCGGCCACGAAACCCTGAACAAAACAAATGCACCCGGCTGCTGCGGTTCTGCCCGCAGGCCGGGTGCATTTTATATTTTAGGAAAAATTACAGGTCACTGCGCGGGAAAGCTGCCATGGCCCAGAAGTTCAGCTCGTGCTCCGAGCAGGCATGGAAGATCTCGCGGCAGCGGGCAAGGCGTTCGTCGCTCAGGCCTTCGCAGACTTTTTCTGCAAACGCGGCCCAGTCGCGGCAGGCCGCCTCATAGTCCTTGTCAGCATAGTCCACCACAAGTGCACCATAAAGGGTATCCTGCACGGAAGGTTTTTCTTCCAGCAGTTTCTGGAAGATCCAGCCATAGCTCAGCATACAGGGCAGGCAGGCCATCATGCACTCGGCTGCGCCCTCGCCGTTTTTGGCGGCTTCGATCATAGAGTCTACATAGGCACGGTTCTCCGGCCGCAGCGGCAGGCTCTGGATGCCTTCATCGGTCAGTCCAAAGTGCTTGAGATAGTGCAGGCGGGCTGCATCCTCGCTCTCATTCACGAAGGAAAGCAGGGAATAGTAGGTGCGGATGGTCTGCATATCCTTTGCCTTAGTCATGCCCCAGGCAAACACCTTGGCATATTCCCGCAGGTAAAGACTGTCCTCCACGATGTAGCCCTTGAAGCAGGCTTCATCCAGTGTGCCATCCGCAAGGTGAGTCAGAAATTCTGAGTGCAGGCATTTCTCCCACACAGGCAGACTTTCCTGCACCAGCTGCTGCACAAAGGTCTGCTCACTCACCCACAAACTCTCCCTTCAGTGCAAACATGTGGTTCATGGGGCCGGAGCCGTGGCCCAGATCCAGCATGGCAGAAAGACAGCCGGAAATGTAGGCCTTTGCGCGCTCCACCGATGCATCCAGATCATAGCCCTTTGCCAGATTGGACGCAATGGCGCTGGATAGGGTGCAGCCGGTGCCGTGGGTATTGGGGTTTGCAATGCGCTTGCCGCGGAACCATTTGCCGCAGCCGTCCCGCCACAGAAGGTCGTCGGCATCGTTGATCTGGTGGCCGCCCTTGCACAGCACGGCACAGTGGTATTTCTCGCTGATCAGCCTTGCAGCGGCCTCCATTCCGGCCGCATCGGTGATCTTCATGCCGGAAAGGATCTCAGCCTCCGGAATGTTGGGGGTGACCACCTCTGCCATGGGCAGCAGCTTTTCGGTCAGTGCCTGCACGGCATCGTCCCGCAGCAGCTTGGAGCCGGAGGTGGCAACCATCACCGGGTCCACCACGATATGCTTTGCGCCGTAGGTGTGCAGCTTTTCGGCGATCACACCGATCAGCTCTGCCGAGGATACCATGCCGATCTTGACGGCATCCGGGTAGATGTCGGTAAAAATGGCATCGATCTCCTGTGCCAGAAATTCGGGCGTGGCTTCAAAAATGCCGGTCACACCTGTGGTGTTCTGGGCAGTCAGTGCGGTAATGGCGCTCATGGCATACACGCCGTTTGCAGTCATGGTTTTGATATCGGCCTGGATGCCAGCACCGCCGCTGGAATCGCTGCCGGCAATCGTCAATGCAGTTTTCATGGTTACAACTTCCTTTGCAAAAAATGCGGAAATGCCCGCAAGGAGGCACCTCCGCACTTTGAAGCAGCAGTATCTCCCTACGTTGGCATTGTCCAAATCAGGTCACAGGTCTGGGCAAACAGCCCACTCTCAGCCTGCTTTTGCAGGCTCCCTTTTTTCTGCGTTCAAGAATACCACAGTGCCGCTGCATTTGCAAGGGGATGGCCCTTTTCAATCGGCCCGTTGCGTGGTAAAATGGAAAAAACAAAGGGGGAAATACCATGAACATCACGGTCTATCTTGGAGCAAATGCGGGCAATGATCCTGCGCTGGCGGAAGCTGTCCGGGAACTGGGCAGCTGGATCGGTGCAAACGGGCACCGCCTTGTGTACGGCGGCTCCCGCAGCGGCCTGATGGGTCAGCTTGCCCAGAGCGCGCTGGACGCAGGCGGCACGGTGACCGGTGTGGAACCGCAGTTCTTTGTGCAGCAGGAGCTGCAGCACGATGGCCTGACCGAGTTGATCGTCACCAAGGACATGACCGAGCGCAAGACGAAGATGATCGAGCTGGGCGATGCCTTCATCGCATTCCCCGGCGGTACCGGCACGCTGGAAGAAATCGCAGAGGTAATGTCCAAGGTCTCGCTGGGCCAGTTGGACGCGCCCTGCATCCTGTATGATCTGAACGGCTACTACGACAGCCTGAAAGCACTGCTGGACAAAATGATCGAGAAAGGCCTTTCCACGCCGCAGCGCCAGCAGGGCATCCGATTTGCGGCGAATCTGGAAGAGATCACAACAATTTTGAATAAAGCCTAAAAGGAAACGCTTCCCCGGCCGGGAAGCGTTTCCTTTTTATATCATTCTCCCAGAGCAGTGCGGAGGTTCGCAAAGACCTTCTGGCTCAGCAGCACAAAGGCCTGCTTGGTGCGCCCGGCGGAAACATTGGCGCAGTGTACGTTCTCGCGTTCAAAAAAGTCCTCGCTCACCGGGCCTGCAGCGGCGCGGGTATCGCAGAAGAAATGGGTGCCCGGCAGAGCAAGCCACTGTTCCAGAGCAGCAGAGTCAAAGCCCGGGCCGATGGAGGTGTTGAACAGTACCTTGCCTGCGCCCAGCTGTGCAAATTCGTCCTTGCCCAACAGCAGTACGTTCTTGTTCAGGCAGGTGAACACCACCTCGCTCTCGGTCAGCAGCTGTGCCAGCGGCTTATAGGCCATGCCCACAGCTTCGGCATCCGGCTTGCGGGTGCGGCTGTAATAGGCAATGTCGGCACCCATGAACTGCAGCGCGTCGGCGATCATTTTGCCGGACACACCCAGCCCGATGATGCCTGCCTTCAGCCCGGTGATCTCCACCGGCTCGTCCCGCAGCATGGGCATCCCAAAACCGTGCAGGATGCCGGTGAGCTCATGCAGGACGTACTCCACAACGCCGCGGTCGCCGTAGTCCCGGATGCCCAGCACTTTGATGCCGCGGGTGCGGGCGTAGGCGATATCCACATTGGCGCTTTCCTCAGAATACAGGCTGCAGCACATGCCGATGTAACGGATATTCGGGCAGCGCTCGATCACATTTTTGCCCATGCGGGAGGTGTAGCTCAAAAGCACGGCATCGGCATCTCCGATGCGCTGCACGATCTGGTCATCGCTGGCCGGGATATCGCGGTACAGCACCACTTCTTTTGCGTACTGATGCAGCTCTTCCTCGGCGGAAGGAATCAGGCTTACCGGCTCAATGGCCACCAGTTTGTTGAACATCTGCAAAGCCCTCCTTTAATAGAAGCATACGGGGGAGGAGAGGTTGCGCAGCAGGGCAACTACGCTCCAACCGGCAATGGCGCTGGTGGAAGAGCAGATATCCACCACGGCCTTCACGCCCTCGATCTCGGCGGTGATGCAGTGGTCGTCGCCCACCCAGCCGGGTACCGAGTGCATGGTCACGCCGGTGGTCTCCGGGCCGGTGGTGGCCAGCGAGGTGGCAACAGCCACATTCACGCGGCGGGGGAAGGTGGCAATGGCCTGCTTGGCATTGCCGGTGAACACGGTGGTCTTTTCGGTATCGGTCAGCAGGTGGTCGGCCCATACCGGCGTGTTGCGGAAGCCCTTGGCTCCGGTGTGGGTCTCAATGCCTGCCGTCTCGGCCAGCTTCTGCGCCTCGGCCATCAGAGTGACGGTCTGCAGCACATCAAAGCCGCCAATGGCACCGCTTGCCAGATGCACCTTGGCACCGCCCTCCACGGCAGCGGCCTTGACCTGCTCGTAAAAATCAAGGTCCGCAAAGGCACCAATGGAAATAATGACCAGATTCACGCCTTTTTTCAGTACAGGCACAGCCATGGCGCGCACAGCCTCCACCGAAGCAGTCTCCACAATGTATTCCGGCTGCAGTGTCAGCAGAGCATCCACATCATCGCAGACGGGACAGCCGACCTCGGCGGCAAGTTTCTCTGCCGAAGCACGGGTGCGGCTGGTCACGCCCACCAGCTCATAGTCCGGCAGCAGACCGTTTTTCCATGCATCGGCCACAATGTTGCCCAGAAATCCGCAGCCTACGATACCAAATTTTGTTTTCATATCCTAAACTCCTTTTTCTGCTTTTTCCAAAGAAAACAGCATATTCCATTAAAGTATATCATATCAAAACAAAAAATGATATAATAAAGTGCAAGAAAGGAGAAAGCTATGTCGAAAACAAAGGAGCTTTTCTGGACGTTTTTCAAAATTGGAGCGTTCACGTTTGGCGGCGGCTATGCCATGGTGGCTTTGCTGCAGAATGAATTTGTGGAAGAGAAAAAGTGGGTGACAAAAGAAGAATTTCTGGACATGGTGGCAATTGCGGAGTCTACGCCCGGCCCGGTGGCGGTGAACAGTGCCACCTATATCGGCTACAAGATCGAGGGTGCGGCAGGTGCGGCAGCGTCCACGGTGGCGGTATGTCTTCCGTCCTTCGCGGTCATTTATCTGATCTCGCTGTTCTTTGACCAGTTCCTCCGCCTGTCGGTAGTGGCAAGTGCGTTCCACGGCATTCAGGTGTGTGTGATCTATCTGATCCTCTCGGCGGGCCTGAAAATGCTGAAGCAGCTGGAACACAGCGTCTTCAATATTGTCATCCTGACCACGGTTGCGGCAGCGATGGTGGGCTGTTCCATTGCAGCAGTGTCCTTCTCTTCCATTTTTTACATCCTGTTCAGCGGTGCGGCCGGGCTGCTGGTGTATGCAGTACAGCAGCTGCGGAAGGGGGAGAAGAAGCCGTGATCTATGTAGAACTTTTCTGGAATTTTCTCATGATCGGCGCGCTGTCCTTTGGCGGCGGCTACGGGATGATCTCGCTGGTGCGGGAAACGGTCTTAGGACGCGGCTGGCTGACGGAAGGCGAATTCCTCAGCTTCATTGCCGTGTCGGAATCCACACCCGGCCCGCTGGCTATCAATATGGCTACCTTCATCGGCGCTTCACAGGGCGGCTTCTGGGGTGCGCTGTGTGCGACGCTGGGTGTGGTGCTGCCGTCCTTTGTCATTATCCTGCTCGTTGCATCGGTGCTGCAGAATTTGATGAAGTATGCGGGAATCAACGCAGTTCTTGGCGGCGTTCGTCCCTGTGTGGTGGCGATGATCCTTGCAACGGCAATCAATATGGCACTTTCCACACTGCTGGGCTTTGCGGGCCGCAGCACCGACTTTGTGCCGGATGCGCGCTCCATTGCAGTGTTTGTACTTTTGTGGGCGCTGCATCTGCTGTGCCGCAAAAGGAACGGCAAGGCACCATCCCCCATTCTCATGATCCTGATTTCCGCAGGGCTGGGCATCCTGTTCTGGGGAGCATAAAAAATAACGCGCCGGGTGGTTCTCGTTGAAAGATCCGGTGCGTTTTGTTGTAAAAAGCCGGGCACAGGAAAACTCATGGCTCCCTGTGCCCGGCTTCAGCTTTTATTGGAATTTAGGCGCTGTGCGATCAAGCTGCAACAGAAGAAGCAGCTTCGCTGGAAGCAGCCTCACTGGAAGCGGCCTCAGAAGAAGCGGCCTCGCTGGAAGCAGCCTCAGAAGAAGAACCGTTCTCCTCTGCAACAGCGGAAGAAGCGTTCTCCTCGGCCTCAGCAGCAACAGAAGTGCTGGTAGAAGCAGCCTCGGAAGAGGATGCAGCAGTGGAGGAAGCAGAACCGCCGCAAGCGGTCATGCCAACAGCCAGAGCCAGAGCAACAACAGCAACACAAACATTCTTGAGTTTCATATCTAAAATCTCCTTGCCATACGCAAATGTATTTTGCAGAAGGCCCTACAGGAAGTGCCTTTCTGCAAGTGGATATTCTAGTCTTTTTTGCGAAAAAATCAAGAGCTTTTTTGGCTAAGAAGTGAGATTTCAAGGATAATCTACGATTTTGTTATAATTTATCGCTAAAAGTCAAAGAGTTTTTGTCAAACTGATCGAAGCACAGGGAGACTCAGGAAAGAATTTTTTACCGCGTTGTAATCTCTTTGTAATTTCTTTCATTGTTTGTTCACTTGAATCAAGACGGGAATGCATGTTTCCTGAAGAGAAATAAAGATGAAGTACTATGTTACATTGACCGGACTCAACTACCGCTTCGGCACTCAGCCGTTTACAGTAGGCCAGAAGGTAAAGCTGGTCAAAGAGCCGGAGAATGACTTTGGCAGCGAAGAAGATGCCATCGCATTCTGACAGAAAAGCCCGTCGCACTGTATTTTGTGTGACGGACTTTTCTGCACCTTTTTGCTTCGGCGCACATACACCGGGCAAAGGGGGAATGCATCGTGAACCAGATCGTTTTCACTGCGTGGGTGCTGCTGTTCCCGGCGGCGTGCACTACACTGGGAGCAGCAGGTGTGTTTTTGCTGCGGCGGCAGTCGCGGCCCTGCACGCAGCGCATCCTGTGCGGCATGGCAGCGGGCATTATGCTGGCGGCCAGTGTGTGGAGCCTGCTGCTGCCTGCTATCCAGCGCGGACAGACTTTGCCGCTTCCGGCATGGATCCCATCGGCAGTGGGGCTTGTGCTTGGCGCAGTGGGCCTTTTGCAGGTGGAACAGTTTGCCGGGCAGCTGCTGGAAGGCGGGGCCGGGCACGGCGGACGCATGGTGCTGGCTGTAACATTGCACAACCTGCCCGAGGGTATGGTGGCGGGCCTTGCCGCTGCACTGGCTTTGACCGGGGAGCCGGATGCTATCAGCGGTGCGCTGGCGCTGAGCCTTGGCATCGGTTTGCAGAATATCCCGGAAGGTGCAGCAGTCAGCCTGCCGCTGGCCCATAATGGCCGCACCCGCAGTCAGGCGTTTTTTGCGGGAGCGGCTTCCGGGCTGGTAGAGCCGTTGGGGGCATTGCTTGCCTTTGCTCTGGCCGAATGGGTCAGTGCTGCGCTGCCGTGGCTGCTCAGCGCAGCGGCGGGCTGCATGGTGTGCGTGACCGCACAGGAGATGATCCCGCAGGCCGTGGAGGGCGATGAGCCTGCCGGTGTTGTAAGCATTGTGCTGGGATTTGCGCTGATGATGGCACTGGATGTGGCATTGTAAGAAAAAAGGGGCTGCTGCAAAATCAATGCCGTTAATAAAATAACAGGATAAAAGCAAAGCGCGGTACAAACATAACGCGAAAGCGCAGAGAATGTACTGCGCTTTTTGGATTTTAGAGAACATCACATTTTCTGGCTTTGGGCTATCCTATTTGATCGTTTCATGCGTGGGCCGTGAAATGATACCTCCCACCCCTTGCAATCTGCCTGCGTTTATGGTACAATATTCTGGCATTCAGAAGGATGTGTCGGACAGCGCCTGCTGCGTGGTTCGGCATACGGATGCGGGTCCTGTACGATGGATTCGCTGTGAACCAGGTCAGGTGGGGAACCAAGCAGCCTTAAGCAGTGCGTTCGTGCGTTTCAGTAAGCCTGCATCCGTATGCCGAGTTACGCAAGGCGGGGACAAAACCCCGTCAGCGCTGTCCTTTTTATTTTGCAGGAAAGGGGAGAGAACCATGTACCGTGCCTTGTACCGCAAATGGAGGCCGCAGCGTTTTGAGGATGTGGTAGGCCAGCGGGCCATTGTTACTGCGCTGAAAAACCAGATCACGGCAAACCGTGTGGGCCATGCCTACCTGTTTACCGGCGTGCGCGGCACCGGCAAAACCACCTGCGCCAAGATCTTTGCAAAGGCGGTCAACTGCCTGCATCCGGTCAATGGAGACCCCTGCGGCGAGTGTGAGATCTGCAAGGGCATCGATAACGGCAGCATTCTGGACGTGGTGGAGATGGATGCGGCTTCCAACAACGGTGTGGACGATATCCGCGACCTGCGCGACGAGACAGCCTACACTCCCAGCGCCTGCAAATATAAGGTATACATCATCGATGAGGTGCACATGCTGTCCACAGCAGCATTCAATGCGCTGCTCAAAACGCTGGAAGAACCGCCTGCCCACGTCATCTTTATTCTGGCAACCACTGAGATCCAGAAGGTGCCCGCCACCATTCTTTCCCGCTGCCAGCGGTACGATTTTACCCGCATCGGGCCGGAGGATATCGCCCGCCGGGTGGAATACATTGCAGGTGAGGAAAAGCTGGAGCTTTCGCCGGACGGTGCGGAACTGATCGCCCGTCTGGCCGACGGTGCACTGCGCGATGCGTTGTCCATTCTGGATACCTGCGCAGGCGTTACGGCGAAAATCGATGCCGATGTGGTGCGCCGCATGGCAGGTGTGACCGACCGCAGTTATCTGTTCCGCATTTCGGACGCACTGGAAGCGCAGGACGGTGCCACAGCACTGGCCCAGCTGGCACAGCTTCGCCAGCAGTCTGTGGATGTCAAGCGTCTGACAGAGGAATTGATCGCGCATTATCGTGCTTTGATGCTGGCAGCATTGCCGGGCGGGCAGAGCCTTCTGTCCGGCGTTTCGCCGGAGGAGGAAGCTTTGTATCTGGAAAAAGGCCCGCAGCTTGGCCAGCGGGAGGCCATTCGTGCCATCCGTGCGCTGGGTAGTGCGCTGGAACATATGACCCGCGGCAGCGACCAGCGGATCGAGCTGGAACTTGCACTGTTTGGCTTATCCGAACCGCCCCAGCAGCCGCAGGCAGTTCCTGTGCAGGCCGCGCCTGTCCGTGCTGCAGCTCAACCCGCAGCGCCGCAGCCGTTTGCATCGGCAACTGCTGTGCAGCCCTTTGCAAGCGCTCCGATTTCACAGCCGCCAATACCGTCCGTTCCTGTGGTGCAGCCTGCAGCGGAACCGAAACCTGTAAAGGCAGAACCTTCCGTGCCGTCGGAAATATCTGCAGAGCAGACTTCACCCGTCCAGACCGAAGAGCTGCCGCCGCTGCCGGAGGAACCGCCCGTGCAGCAGGCCGGAATGCTGCCTTGGGACGAGCCTGCCGCGCAGGCCGCACAGTCAGCTGCACCCGTGCCGGCAGAGTTGGAACCTGTTCCGCAGCCAGAACCGCCCAAACCTGCACCCACGCCCGCTGTAAAGCCTGTGCCGGAAAAGCCACAGGATGCCGGGCAGGAAGGGACTGTGCTGTATCCGTACTGGCCGCAGGTGGTACAGCAGCTGCAGGAAAAAGATCCCATGCTCTACACCTATCTGCGCAAGTCCAAGGCTTACTTTGATGGCACCCGCGTGCTGATCGACGGCGGCAAGACCTTCCGCGATTTTATCCGCGCCAATAAGGACAGCCAGCGCCTGATCAAAAAGCTGATCAAGGATGTGTCCGGTACGGCGGTGCCCATTGGTCCCTATGAACCAAAGAGCGCTGGCAAAACGGTCTCCAACGCAGAGCAGTCGCTTCGTGCACTGGAAAAGCTGGGGTTGGATGTGTCCATTGAGGATTCCGCAAGGAAAACGAGATCATAAAAATACATTGCATCAATAAGGAGAAACGATTATGAAAGCAAGAATGCCCGCAGGCTTTGGCCGCCCCGATATGAACGCCCTCATGCGTCAGGCACAGAAGATGCAGGAAGATATGAAAGCCAAACAGGCCGAGCTGGAAGCTGCCGAGTACACCGGCAGCGCTGCCGGTGAGATGGTCACTGTTAAGATGAACGGCAAGCACGAAGTGCTGTCCATCACCATCAAGCCCGAGGCTGTGGACCCGGATGATGTTGAAATGCTGGAAGATATGGTGGCTGCTGCCATCAACGCAACCGTCAAGCAGGTGGACGAAACTGCCGAAGCTGAAATGGGCAAGCTGACCGGCGGCATGAACATCCCCGGTCTCTGATCCGGCAGGAGGGAAGAACATGGGCTATACTGCTGCCCCGCTGGAAAAGCTGATCGAAGAATTCAGCAAGTTTCCGGGGATCGGGCGCAAGGGCGCTACCCGCATGGCGTATCAGGTGCTGAGCATGTCGGACGAAGATGCCGCCGCACTGGCGGGAGCCATTCAGGGTGCCCACACCAAGCTCCATCGCTGCCGTATCTGCCAGAATTATACAGAAGCGGATATCTGCCCCATCTGTGCCAGTGCAAAACGCGATCCTTCTGTGATCTGCGTGGTGGAAACGCCCCGCGATGTGCAGGCGTTTGAACGCACAAGGGAGTATCACGGCTTGTACCATGTGCTGCACGGCCTGCTCAGCCCGATGGACGGTATTACTGCCGAACAGCTGTGCGTCAAGGAACTTCTGGCCCGCCTGGGCGACGGCAAGGTGAAAGAGGTCATCATGGCCATGAACCCCACGGTGGAGGGTGAAGCTACCGCCATGTATCTGGCAAAGCTTATCAAGCCTCTGGGCATCAAGACCACACGTCTGGCCTACGGTCTGCCGGTGGGTGCAAGTCTGGAGTACACAGACGAGACCACCTTGTATCGTGCACTTTCTGGCCGTGGTGAGCTGTGAATTGGGAAAAATTTACAGTTTCTTCAAAAACAGCCCTTGCAAAACCATAAAAAAATGGTATACTGATACAACAAACCACAATGGAGAAAGGAGGCGCGCGGAATGGCACCCACTAAGGAGCGTCCAGCAACAAAAACCATTGCCACAAACCGTGAAGCGCGCCATGAATACTTCGTTCTGGAAGCGCTGGAAACCGGCGTTGAACTGAAAGGTACGGAGGTCAAGAGCCTGCGTGCCGGAGGGGTCAACCTGAAAGACAGCTGGGTCGATATTGAGGATGGTGAACTGCTGGTAAAGGGAATGCATATCAGTCCCTACGACCACGGAAACATGTTCAATCAGGATCCGATGCGCGTCCGGCGCCTGCTGGCACACAAAAGTGAGATCCGGCGGCTGCATCAGCAGTGCAAGCTGCAGGGATATACCCTTGTGCCGCTTTCGCTCTATTTCAAACATGGCCGCGTGAAAATGGAAGTGGGCCTTTGCAAAGGCAAAAAGCTCTATGATAAGCGTGCCGATGCCGCCCAGCGCGATGCAAAGCGTTCCATTGACCGTGCCATGAAGTCCAACGGCAAATACTATTGATCTTTTCAGACCGCTTCCTGAAGCGGAACTTTTTCAAAGCTTTCTGCACACCGCAAGGTGTGCTTTATAAGGGGGCGTAAAGGTTTCGACGGGGAGAGCGAGGTCTGGGCAGCGGGTAGCAGTGGGGGAACTGCTCTATAACTCCTCCAAAAAAATTAACTGACAATAACAATTCTCAGTTGCTCGCAGCCTGAGTGCTGCGCGTTCCGCCCACTCTTGTGTCGTGTGGGGCCGGGGCGTCCTTTAGACACAGCACCTGAACGGACTTAAGCTTTGCGGACCGGCAGGAACTCATGAAGCTACCAATGCGCTAGCCTGACGATCGGCGTGGCGCGGCGGGAATGTTGTAGATCGCCTGCACCCGGAGACACCTACACTGAACTCTTTTCGGACATGGGTTCGACTCCCATCGCCTCCACCAACAAAAAGCACCTGGATTCATTGAAATCTGGGTGCTTTTCTTTTTGCTGAAACTGGTTTATAAAGCACGCTATATCACAGAACGATTCGCTATTAGGGCGGCTTTTGTCACAATTTGTACGTATTTCCAGCAAAACAGAATGATTGTATAAAATTTATACACCCGCTAAAGTTTGTTTGTTGTCTGCTGCGGCGGCGCGGGGTATACTGTTGCCATAAGGACGGCGCAAGGATGCCGAAAAAAGCAATAAAAAGCAGGGAGGCTTTTCTATGTACTATTCCAGTGGCAACTATGAAGCATTTGCAACTCCTAAAAAGCCGGAGGGTGTCGATCATAAATCTGCATATATCATTGGTTCCGGTCTGGCCGCACTGACGGCTGCATGTTATCTGGTGCGTGACGGCCAGATGAAGGGCGAGCATGTGCATGTGTTTGAGAAAGACCCCATCCCCGGCGGTGCCTGCGACGGCTACAAATACGATATCGGTTACGTGATGCGCGGTGGCCGCGAGATGGATAACCACTTCGAGGTCATGTGGGATCTGCTGCGCTCCATTCCGTCTCTGGAGACCGAGGGTGCCAGTGTGCTGGATGAGTACTACTGGCTGAACAAGGAAGACCCCAACTATTCACTGTGCCGTGCTACCGTCAACCGCGGCGAGGATGCCCACACCGATGGCAAGTTCGGCCTGTCTGATAAGGGTGCTATGGAGATCATGAAGCTCTTCTTCACCCCCAACGAGCAGCTGCAGGATAAGAAGATCACCGATTTCTTTGATGATGAAGTGCTGAACTCCAACTTCTGGCTGTACTGGCGCACCATGTTTGCCTTTGAAAACTGGCACAGTGCTCTGGAAATGAAGCTCTATCTTAAGCGCTATATCCACCATATCGGCGGTCTGCCGGATTTCACTGCCCTGCGTTTTACCCGCTACAACCAGTATGAGTCCATCATCCTGCCCATGGTCACTTACCTGAAGGACCACGGCGTGCAGTTCCACTATGAGACCAAGGTCGTGGACGTGAAATTTGATATCAATGGCAAGCGCAAGCAGGCAAGCAGCGTGGTCGTGGAGCATGCGGGGGAGACCAGCACCATCGGCCTGACCGAAAATGATCTGCTGTTCATCACCAACGGCGGCTGCGTGGAAAGCTGCACGATGGGCGCACAGGACAAGGCAGCAGGCTTTGATCCCACCATCAAGCCGGGTAACGGCTGGGACCTGTGGAAGAAGATTGCTGCACAGGATCCCGCTTTCGGCCATCCCGAGAAGTTCTGCTCCGACCCGGAACATTCCAACTGGGAGAGCGCTACCATTACCACCTTGGACGACAAGATCCCGCAGTATATCCAGAAGATTTGCAAGCGTGACCCGTTCAGCGGCCACACCGTCACCGGCGGCATCGTCACCGTTAAGGACTCCAACTGGCTGCTCAGCTGGACGCTGAACCGTCAGCAGCAGTTCCGAGACCAGCCCAAGAACCAGCTGTGCGTCTGGGTCTACGGCCTGTTCAGTGATAAGCCCGGCAACTACGTCAAAAAGGCCATGCGTGACTGCACCGGCAAGGAACTGTGCATGGAGTGGCTGTACCACATTGGTGTGCCCGAGGATCAGATCGAAGAGCTGGCCGAGCACAGTGCCAACACCATCCCGGTCATGATGCCGTATATCGATGCATTCTTTATGCCGCGTGCGATGGGCGACCGTCCTGATATCGTGCCGGAGGGAGCTGTCAACTTTGCCTTCCTGGGCCAGTTCGCCGAGACCGGCCGTGACACCATCTTCACCACCGAATACTCCATGCGCACCGGTATGGAAGCTGTATACACCCTGCTGGACATCGACCGCGGTGTGCCCGAGGTCTGGGGCAGCACTTACGACGTACGTGCCCTGATCGATGCAACGGTCAAGCTGCGCGACGGCAAGAAGATCACCGACATGGATCTGCCGCTCATCCCGCGCCTTGCCATGAAGGAAGCTTTGAAAAAGATCGAGGGTACCGACCTTGAGAAATTCCTCAAGGAATACAATGCGATTTGAGCTCGTTGCTCTGATCTGTTTTTGAATCCCCCCCCCTTTGAAAATAGCCCGCTTTTGCAGTCAACGACTGGCTGCAGATGCGGGCTGTTTTTTGCTCTGAAAAGGAATAATGTTGCACAAAAAGTGTGACCTAGTACCGTGAATTATGAACAAATTGTGCGATTCCGGGTTGTTCTTGGGTGTTTTGTGTGTTATGCTTAATATAACAAGCGTCGGGCTGGTTCTGTGCGCCCGATAGAATACAAAAGAGAGTTTTATGAGGAGGTCGTTTTTCCATGAAACAGCTTATCTCCCGCCGCAGCTTCCTGAAAGCCGCAGGTGTCACCACAGCCGTTGCTGCCGTGAGTCTGGGCGCACCCGCTGCGTCTGCATGTTACCCCGGCAGCTTTACTGCCTATCTCTTTGAGTATCTTGTTGCAGCT
>ERZ791872.1191-NODE-1191-length-17765-cov-3.694523_pt1 | contig 17765 bp, 10 predicted proteins | sample MGYA00510279_ERZ791872 | MGnify/ENA primary metagenome ERZ791872 (study PRJEB30046, sample SAMN00792103) | human gut metagenome | study: EMG produced TPA metagenomics assembly of the A metagenome-wide association study of gut microbiota in type 2... | reverse complement strand
AGATTGCCGTGGCTGTTAGCCGTAATTTGCGTGATTGGCGGAAGGCCGGAATCATCTTTGAAGCACCGGCAAGTTTTTGGGGAAAGACTGATTTCTGGGCTCCCGACCTTTATTATTATGAAGGCAAGTATTATATGTTTGCTACTTTCAGCGGGGCGGATGAAGTACGGGGAGCATCCGTATTGGTATCTGATAAACCGGAAGGGCCGTTTATTCCATTAGTCAACAGGCCGATTACTCCTAATGGATGGCAAGCATTGGATGCTGCACTTTTTGTTGATGAAAACAAGGATCCGTGGATTGTATTCAGCCATGAATGGACGCAAATCTCCGATGGGACTATTGTCGCGCAGAAATTGACAAAAGACTTGAAAGAAGCGGCTGACGAACCGGTGACCTTGTTTGCGGCAAGTGCGGCGCCTTGGGTTATTAGAAATTCGTATTATGTATCAGACGCTCCATTCCTGTACAGGGCAAACAATGGTGAACTTCTGATGCTATGGTCCAGTTTCTTGTTGGGAAAGGACGGGAACGGGCAATATACTATCGGCGTAGCCCGCTCTCAATCGGGAAATATTCTCGGACCTTGGATACAGGATCCTCAACCGTTAAATCCGGATGATAATGGGGGGCATGCCATGATTTTTAAAGATTTTGATGGAGTTTTACGCATCTCGTACCATTCTCCTAATACTCCGGGAGGCAGTGAACGGCTTACGATACATCGGATTGTTGATAATGACGGACAATTGTCTATTGATTTTTCCTCGGCATTAAGTAATTAAAACTGATACAGTATGAAGTACATAATTCTATATGGAATGTGTGTAATAGCTCAGATGCTATTATTCACAGGATGCGAAGATAAGGAACAGGCTTCTCCTTACTTGGCACTTGATAAGGATGAGCTAAGCCAGTCGTTTGCGGCTGCTGCAAGCACTAAGGAGATAACCCTGTTTTCTAATCTGGAAGTAACCACTGGCATATCTCCTGCGGAAGCGACAGCCTGGTGCCGGTTTAGTTTGAAGAACGTAACGGAAGACGAATCGGTTCTGACTATCAGTGTGGATGAAAATACAGTAAAGCAAGGAAGAAAAGCGACTATAACTCTCACTGCTCCTGATTATCGAAATGTAAAGGTCGATGTTATTCAGTCAGGCATCATCTTGCCTATAAGACTGACGGAATTTGAGCCGCAGAATGGTGGAAAGGGAGATATAGTAACGCTCAAAGGTGAAAACTTCGGAGATATAGCGGCCAATCTGCGTGTTTCTTTCGGAACTGCTGTTGCCGAAATCCTTTCAGCAAGTGATACGGAATTACAGGTGAAAGTGCCTAAAATAACGAATAGCGAGACTTGTAAGATAAGTGTGAAATTGGACAAAATGGAGGAAGCCTATACCGATGACTTTATGTACGAGAAACGTTGGTGGATAGAAAATCTGAAAGTGGATGTATTGCCTTCGGCAATTGCTGTTGACGACGCCGGAAAGAATATTCTCTTTTTACGCCGTTTTCCGGATGACCGGATTCCGGCTGAACTGGGACTTTATCGTTTGTCGGAAACAGGTGAAGTATCTTTCCTTGCCGGTTATGACCGTGTGGCGGGAGGATATGGCTTTACAAGTGTTGTTTATGATAATGTTTCCAAGAAGTTTTATACAATAGCTGAATGTGGTGGTACGGCAATCCAACTTATTGTAGTTGATCCGGCTAATAACTGGTCGACCGAGGTGAAAGCTGTCGAAGCAGGTATTGACGGCTATTGGGGTGTTGGATTGACTGCTAGTAAGGGTAAATTATATACCCGGCAGGGATGGACAAATACTGTTATAGAAATAGACCCTTCGGCATGGACTGCAAAAACAATAGGATTGGTCGAACGGCATGGCAGCCAGGAGTTTTCGACGGCTCTTGCTGTTGCTACCGGTACGAATAATTTGTATGTGCAAATCAGGTCGACGTCCGAACTGGCATATATTGATGTCACGACAGGCAAAGTTACTTGGCTGAACACTTCTACCGAGACTGGTTATTGGGACGGTGCGTTTGGCGAAGCCCGTTTCTTGAGGGGGGAACAGATGTGTTCGGACGATGAAGGTAATATTTATATTGTTGATCAGGACAATCATGCTATTCGTATGGTGAATGACACAGGAGTTTCGACTGTCATTGGCGGCAATGGTTCCGGTGCTGTAAATGGCGTTGGCAAAGATGCAAAATTATGTGCTCCTTCGGGATTATGCATGGATGCTAACGGGGTTATGTATATTGGAGACACATGGAATGCCAGTATCAGAAAAGCGGTTTTTGAGTAGTACTTTTATATTGTAGAATATTGAAATATAAAATCTTATGAGAAATATATTAGTAGCATTTTTTATTGGCGTTATATTGTTGGGTTCTTGTAATCAGACAACAACTCCTGTCCGTGAAGTCTGGACAAAAGAACAAGCTAATGAATGGTATAAACAATGGGGATGGCTTCGCGGCTGTGATTTCATTCCGAGTACGGCTATCAACCAACTGGAAATGTGGCAGGCGGATACTTTCGATCCGGTGACAATAGAACGCGAACTTGGTTGGGCGGCAGGAATCGGAATGAATTGTATGCGTGTATATTTACACCACTTGCTTTGGGAAACGGATAAGGAAGGATTTAAGAAACGTATCAATGAATATCTCGCTATTGCCGATAAACATCATATTTCTACCATCTTTGTCTTTTTGGACGATTGCTGGAATCCTGTTTGCCAGGCAGGCAGACAACCGGAGCCACAACCGGGAGTGCATAATTCGGGCTGGGTTCGTGATCCGGGTGATCTGTATTATAAAGGCGATACGGCAGCTATACTTCCGGTATTGGAAAGTTATGTGAAAGATATTCTGGTTACCTTTAAGGATGACAAGAGAATCGTGTTATGGGATTTATATAACGAACCCGGTGGTTCGGGCAATTACAGGTATGGTGAAAGGAGTTTGTCTTTATTGCAGAAAATATTTACGTGGGGACGGACGGTTAATCCGTCACAACCTCTGTCTGCCGGAGTATGGGATATGAATTTGACCAATCTCAATAAATACCAGTTGGAAAACTCGGACGTGATTACTTATCATACGTATGAATCTTTGGATATGCACAAGCAACTGATAGATTCATTGAAACAATACGGGCGTCCGATGATTTGTACGGAATACATGGCACGAACTCAGAATAGTACTTTTCAGGATATTATGCCTATGTTGAAGGAGGAAAATATAGGTGCAATAAACTGGGGGCTGGTGGCAGGAAAAACAAATACGATCTTTGCATGGGAAACTCCATTACCTGATGTTGTTGAACCGCCATTATGGTTTCATGATATTTTCCGTAGTGATGGGACACCTTATTCGGAGGATGAAGTGGGTTGTATTCGTTCATTGACTAGATAATTTCCTAATGATGGCTGTAAGGAATATATAAATAATGATATCAGGGATATGCCTGTTTGTTTGTGGGAGAGTATTCTCGCACAAACAAACAGCTATCCTTAACATGGAAACTACCATGTTTCCGGAATCTATCCTAAGCAACTCATATTTCATTTAAAACCGTACTGAAATCGAACCATTTTGGGTATGAAGATTATTCTTTCACCTCCCAAGTATCAGTCCTAAAGGATGCCACCGGAATGCCATAGCGGCTATAAAGTGTCCCTTGCTCATAATTCCGGAAACAATAGCGGACAGCCATAGGAACAGGAACTTTCCCACAACTTACTTCAAGACGTCCTGTATATTTCTCAATCTGTGCAGTAGCAGGATAAAACACATGATCGCTCCCGGCCACCTCCACGCCGGAAATAGTAGCTCCCAATGGTGCAAGCCCTTCACTGCCACAATCAAAAGTCAAGTACGCTTTACCCTTGACCACCTCCATAGATTGATAGACAGGTGTGTCTGGAACAAAACCTTTCAACCCATAGCTCCCCGAAAGAGCTAGCAACGCCAACCTTTCGCCGACTTTACGTTTATGGGCCGGATGAATGCAATTACGATTACCGATATCCATTGTTACAACCATATTACTGTTTGGAATCTCTTTCAAGTTCAGCAATTGTGCCTCACGCAATAAAGCACTTCCTACCAGTTCCGCCCCCTCATATGCAAAAGGAGCAATCTGGACATAATAGAATGGCAATTCACCTTGCCCCCACGCTTCGCGCAACATTTTGACAAAAGTCGGCTGTAGCCTGCGATATAAATCCGGATCCTTACGATTGGATTCGCCCTGATACCAAAGAAAGCCCTTGATGGTATATTGCTCGACAGGAGCAATCATTGCATTGTAAAGCATACAAGGTTTGTACTTCGGTCGTTCAATGGACGTGGTGTCGTCAAGAAAACGAAGGTCGAACGCCTTAAACGGAGCTAATACTTCACGGCTCATCCAAGCCTGAATGGCGGTTCCGCCCCATGAAGAGACAATAATGCCAACCGGCATATCAAGTACTTTTTGGAGATAGTCTGCAAAAAAATAAGCAGTTGCACTCGCTTCAGATACCACTTCCGGAGTATTCTTCAACCATTGTGCCTGGCAATCTTTTTGTGGTTTCCGCGCTCCCGCCTGCCCGATTGTACAAATCCGTATCGGTCGTGAAGGTTTGGCGCGGACAATCATATCCACTGCATCAGCAATAGGCTGGTTGGCTTTTCCCATCAAAGGCATTTCCATATTCGACTGTCCGGCACATAGCCACACCTCACCAATCAGGACATCACGAAGCAGCAACTCTTCACCGTCACTTAAACTGATCGAGTAAGGTCCTCCCGCAGCGGGTGTCTTCAAACTCGTACGCCACATTCCCGCTTCATCCGCCCGAATCGTATAAAGCTTCTGATCCCAGGAAGGACGGATAGAAACCGTTTTCTTAGGAGACGCCATCCCCCATATTTGTACATCGGTTTGTTGTTGCAAAACCATGTTGTCTGTGAAGAGCGAAGAAAGTACCACCTTGGCAGGTGCACTTACTACGCTACATATAGCCAAAAGAAAAACAAGAAATCTCATATTCCGTCAGTTTATTTAATGATATAACTCTTTTTCTCTGCCCCTATTCCTTTCAGGGTCAGAGATTTCCATGTATCAGGAATTGCTCCTTTTCCGGCTACAATACCTTTATCCGTAATATCCAATCCACCGAATCCCATCAGTACCGACTGCAATACACCACCTGCCCCTGTCAGGAAATAAGGATTCGTACCACCGTCAAACTCGGCTATTACCCGGAATGGCGGATTCAGATTAGGAAGATAGGAATCTCTAAAGTAATGCCATGCGCGTTCACGGTCTCCCAAGCGGGTAAACAAAATAGAGTAAATGGACTTCGACATGGCAGGTGTCTTTTTTCTCGGAACAGTCTGTAGATAGTATTCCAAGTCCTTCCGTATCTGCTCTTTATCCGTAATAAGCTTTAACGGGAAAGCTAACAGGCAGACATCCGCCTGTTTGGTTATAGCTCCGTCATACGTATCATGTTCTGCCGTTACTCCATTGGCAAGTTTCCGGAAACGAAGTTTCTCCGCCACAGTCGTCCACATAGGGTCTGACTTTACATTCAACAGTTTGGCTGCTTTACAGGCAGCTTCCAAAGTGGATTTCGCGACACCGTTTGTATAAGCATTATTATTCACATTCTTTCCTCCTTGACGGTTTTGGTTCCATTCATCCGCTCCAATGACGTTCCTAATTTCATACTCTCCCGCTTCATTCGGTTCCGAACGGCTTACCCAGTATTCGGCAGCGGCACTAAGAATGGGAAATCCCTTTTGACGAAGCCATTCCACATCCTGCGTCACCGCATAATATTGCCAGGCTGCCATAGCTACATCTCCCGTAATATGATTCTCAAAAGGGCCGTAAATGTTGGTTACCGTATTATCCTCATTTCCTTTATCACTGCTTTCCCACGGGTACATGGCTCCTTTATAACCATGCATGAAAGCGTTATGCCTGGCTGCATCCAAACGCTGATAACGGTATTCTATCATTGATTCCGCCAATTCAGGATGCAACAATAATAAAGCCGGAAAAATCCACGTGTCAGCATCCCAGAATACATGGCCGTTGTAACCGAAACCCGAAAGCCCCATCGGAGAACAGGACAATCCCGAACCTTCCCGCACAAAAGCATATGTGTGATAAAGCATACTGTGAATGTCTTGTTGTGACTGAAGATCGCCCTCAATCACAATATCGCTTTCCCAAAGCTGATCCCATGCAGCGATATGCTTACTCCATAATCGTTCCACACCTTCTACTGCTGCAAATGCAGTCAACCGTTCCACTTCATTCTTGACGTCGGCATGAGTAGCAGAGGAAAGTGTCGTTCCGATAATCGAAAAAGTGTAAGGCTGGCCAGCTTGCAAACGAACCGTAAACTCTTGTGTATGTACCCCGACTCCGCGTGCGCTCCGATGGCAGACTTCCGGACGGGGGAAAGAACCGTCGAAAACAAACGATGAACAAGCCCCGATTTCAAGTTCCCGGGTCGGAGATTTTGCGATCGACGTGCAGAAATCAATCGCTGTCTTTCCGTTGAAAATCCGGTTGAAAGACTCCTGCGGATTACGCAACGACTCATGCACCGTCAGTATATTCGCCACAGCTACTTCTATGTCTTCTTTCGGAATAATCCGCACACGCAGCAAACACGAATAAGGCAAATGACGTAATGACGTATATTGATACTCAACACGGGCAAGTGATTGATAATCAAATTCTCCACAAAACACTCCCTGACGCATATCCAAAGTCTGTTTATAACCGGATATCCGGGAAGCTGTCACCGTAGAGCCGTTTATCTGCAATTCCGTATCGAGCATATTGATGCCATGCAAGAAATTATTCACTCTTCCCTTTCCATAGATGTCATAAAGTCCTCCCAACACGACACGGGAAATCTTCAAAGGATCGGGGGAAGAGACTAATCCTAGCATACCATTAGCTACTGTTATTCCATAATATGACGAGGGTTCAATCTGTTCGGCAGTTATTTTCCAGGCATCTTGCGCAGACACATCGGTGACAGGCAATAACCCGCTCAACAGCAGTAATATTAAAAAGTTCCTTTTTCTCATTTTGTATACATTTTATACATCTTTTGTAAATGCACAGTCAGTCTTTTCTCATCGGAGCAAGGCGATACCTGCTCCGATGAAAAAAGAAACATGCTAACTAAAAGTTTGTATGAATAAAAAAACTAATACATATATCCGCTCTTACCCGGATTGCCGCCCATCTGCGACCAGGCATTGGCAGCATAACCTGTCGCTGCTCCTTCAACAGCAAACAGAGTCGGTTTTCCTTCCAGCATACCAGTCACATAGATCGTGCCGTCAGCAGATATGGTGGGCGACGATTTCAGTTCGGTTCCGAGCTGGAGTGAAGCGATAGCTTTTCCTGTAGCCGGTTCGAGTTTCACCAAGGAACCTTTTTCTGCATCATTATAGTAGATATACCCTTCATTATCTATAGCAGGAACGCCATAAGCAGTACCCGCTACTTCCGTTGCCCACAAAACGGAACCTGTAGAAGATATGGCAGTAATATATTTGTCGGTAGCTACATACACAACCCCATTTCCATCAACCACCAAGCCATAACCGGTTTGTTTATTTTCCCCTTTCACAGCAGTATACCATTCTGGAGTCGAAACTTGCCCCTTAGTAGTCTTCTTGGTATCATAGCAATAGACTAATGCTTTTGTCTCATTGGTAGATATGCGGGCTCCTAAATTAAGGCAAAGGATATATGCTTTTCCATCTGCACCAGTAGCGATCTGGCTGCCATTAGGCTGGTCATTCGGAGCATAATTCTGCTCATTGGTCGATTTGCTCCAACTATTGCCTTCCGGGAAGAATATGTGTGTACCATACGATCGTCCACTACTCTGACCCGTGTTGACAAGTATCCTGCCATCTTTCAATCCTACACAACCACCATAACTTCCGGAAGACGTTTTTTCCGAATATTTAAGTACCCCGGATACTTTATCATAAATACGGAAATGTTTTCCATCTGTACTTGGTGCCGAATTCGTAAGGAGCATCACATATTGGTCCGTGACAACCGGAGCACCGAAAGGACGCATACTCGATTTTGCACCAATCGCTGTAAACCACATCTGCGTACCACCGTCTGCACCGCCTTTTATTGCATAGAGACTGGCAGACTTGGATGCATCCGCTCCCGCCTTAGTAGTATTGTCTCCGACAGCCACATACACCGTTCCGTCGGAATCCACCGTAGGAGTCGGGTGTTGATAGTCAGAACCTCGATTCGGTTCATTGTTCTGCCCACAGTCGAACCCCCAAGTCCGTTCACCGAGTTTCGTGAAGCAAACCAGGTTATAATTGCTGGAAGAAACATATACATACTGACCATCTGCGCTTGTTGCCGGAGAAGTGCCGTACACCACTCCCTGTTCATCATAAGAATGAGACCATAACACGCCAAGACTACCGGCCCCTTTGGCAATATCCATTGTGACAGTCTTCGTATCTTTCCTTTTTTTATTATCTGTCACAGTCAGCGATACGTTTATTTTTCCATGCGAACCGAAAGTAATTTTCGGATTCTCCTCTGTAGAAAGGATAGCGCCGAACGTCCATTCTCTTTTGACAATCTCACACCCTTCCGCCGCTTTCGATTGATCCGTAAAAGTAACTTCTTCTCCCGCCACAATTCGTTCGGGCAACCAGTTGAAGTCTGCCGTAGGGCGGACACCGTCATCTATTATTTTAATTGTCTTTTCAAAGATTGATTTCATTGCGCCGTGGTCTGAAGTGACAGTCAGACGAAAAAGGTAGTCTCCGCCTTCCTCCACGCTGAATGGTTCGGGAGCAGTCAGTTCGTAAGAGACTTTACCCATAAATTCCCATTTGCAGACTGCAATCTGGGCATTCTCCGCCGTCGACGTGTTTGTCAGGGTAATCAAGTCACCAATCTCATAGGATTCTTTATCTGTAGTGAATCCCGCCTGTACCCACGTCTCTTCATCAGGTGTACACCCAATCAACAGACCGATAGCAGCTACCAATAAATATATGATTCTTTTCATTGCGTTTCTGTAATTTTAGATGATCGTTTCATTACTTCACGTATTCCAATTTACCGATGATAGGATAATGATCAGAGATATAAGTTATATTCTGATAAACTTTATCTATTGTCTCGAACTTCAAAGCCTTAAAGCCTGTACAAAAGATATGATCTACAATATAAGGATTGGCGGTGCCGAAGCCTGTATAAGAGTATTTCGAGTCGGTGATGGGAGCCGATAAACGGACATTTGTCATGAATGTTTTAACCCCGTTAAAGATATCACTGTCAATCTGCTTGTTAAAGTCGGCAGTCAGCAACATCGGCAATCCTTCCGGATTGAGCTCGGACATTTTATTCACAATCACTTCCATCGACTTGCCCGGAGCAATGGTAGAGCCTACATCGATGTGAGTATTGACGAAGAAGAATTTCTTACCGGAAGCAATGTGCTTGAAAATAGCCCATGTCGCTATACGGGGAACGGTACTGTCCCAACCTTGAGAACCCGGTACATCCGGAGTTTCAGAAAGCCAGAAACAATCCCACTTGATTAGTTCAACAGCCTTTTTCCGATAAAAGATAGGAACAAACTCATCATTGTTGGCGTTGTTGGCACGGCGTCCCTTACCGACATATCCATAATCTTTCCAGTTCTCTTCCAGCCACTTCAGTTGTGGTGGCCGCGCTTCTTGCATACCGATCACTGTCGGTTTATGTTCTCCGATCATCGGTATAAAAGCTGCCGTACGGGCTTCCCATGACTTTTCTCCCGTATCTTTGGTATTATAATACCGGATATTGAACGACATGACTTTAATTTGGTTATCATTCAGTGACGGGTCTTCCTCTTTTACTGTTTCAGGGTCCTTATAAAATTCTGAATAATCAGGAGTAGTATTACTGCATCCGCCTAACGCTACAACATAGATAGCAATAACAGGCAATATCTGGTTAAATTTCATCATACTAAATCTTTAATATTTTAATTCCAATTGGGGTTCTGTGATAGTTTATATCCGGCACTCTCATAGTCGCGGATCACTTGTGCAGGAACAGGATAAAGATATTGGCGGTCGTCATCGTACCAGATGCGGTTTCCCGTACCGGGGTTATATCTCAAATCGTATCCGCCTGCGGCATTTGCTGTGGCATAAAGTCCTGTTTCATTCTTTACGTTCACCGTTTTGCAGTCTTTATTGGATGATTGCGTACCGTTATCGGTAAAGTAGCAATCAGGAGTTCCGTCACCATTCAGGTCAATATCCACATTCAATGCGCTGATGTGCATGCCAGTCCACGGTAGTTCCTCTATCAGTTCACCACATTTCCAACGACGCAAATCATTGAATCTCGTTCCTTCAGCCACCAACTCAATGGCACGTTCCCGACGGATTTCCAGTAAAACCGGATTAGTGATATTCGGATAAAAGACCTGCTGCAAATACGAATCAACAGTTGTAGGGAGTTTTTCCGTTCCGCCCGTGATTCCGGCACGTCGGCGCAAAGCGCCGATGGTAGTGTTCCAGTCAGCATCAGTAAGCCCACCCAGTTCGGCTTGTGCTTCGGCATAGTTGAGCAGCACTTCAGCGTAACGCAACAGGGGGATACTGTTGTTGTTCTTTTCATTGTTATCGTATTTCGTGTCATCAAGAGAATACTTAATCACATGATAACCGGTCAGGCAAACTGTCATATCGGCTACTACGGCTTTTCCGTCACGTTTGAAATCCAGTCCGCGGATGGTCTGTGCCAAACGCAGGTCACGGCTTTTCATCTCTTCCACAAAGTTTTTGGTTTCATAGCCTGTTTCGGTAGTGAACGGGGTACCGTCCAATTTCAGGTAAGTATTGACAAAAGGACGAACCAGACTCCAGCCTTTACCGTACGACAGCGAGTTGTACCAGTAATTTTGAGTCCCGTAGATACCTGATGCGCTATTGGCACATACCGCCAGAATTACTTCGGAGGTAATGGGAGCTTCCAGGTAGAACAAATCACGGTAGGCCCCTTTGGTACCTGTTGCCGTATTCAGCGAAAGTCCGCTGTTGTCCATCACCAGTTTGGCTGCACTGGCAGCATGGCGGTAAAGTTCTTCCGGAGTGATTTCCAGGCCTGTCAGTTTGTGATAACGACGATAGGCGGCTTCGAACAGGCACACACGTGATTTGAGTGCGGCTGCAGCCCATTTGGTGAGTGTGGAACTATTGACAGAAGAAGTTGCCTGAATATGTTCGTAAGCAAAATCGAGATCTTCGATCATATTCTTGATGATGACGTCCCGGCTGTCACGCTCTTTATACATGACATCGTATTGGTAAGACTGGATTTCACTGTCAAACCAGGGAACTTCACCATATTGAGTCAACTTGTCATAATAAAACCAGGCGCGGAACCAACGGGCGATCCCCAAGTAATTATCGCGAGTAGCTGCATCCACCGTACACTCCTTTGAGTGACAGCCATCAATAAAATAGTTGATGTTCCGCAAGGTTCCCCATGACCAGCTGGTAGCTGTTTCCGAATTGTACGCATTTTGCTGAATAAACACATTCGTCTGCCGGACAGCGGCAATATCGCACATCTCATCCTGCTGATAGCCTGTAGAAAGTGTAGGCAATGCCCGATAGAAGGAATAGGCATAAAGGCGCAATCCGGACTCGCTGCCGAAAACCATAGATTTGTCAGCCTCTACCTGCATCGTCTCCGTCAAATCGCAACTACCTAACAGCACCGTTGCACACAGAAGCAGGATATTACGTATAGTACTTAATCTTTTCATATCTTCTTTGTTTCTATTTAGTAAGTAATAGAGATTCCTAAACTTAGATTCCGCATCGTCGGATAGTTGAAACCGTCTCCTTTGTTACCGGAAGTCAGGTCATTATCCGAACCTTTCGTTATCACTGTCACATCGTAATCTTTCGTGTGACGATAGAGTGGAGACCACGACCATAAGTTCTCGCCCGAGAAATAGACGGATACTTTAGAGAAACCGGCTTTTGCTATCCATTTCTTTGGCAGATTGTAACCAAACTGCAAGTTCTTGAGCCGGAAGTAAGATACATCCTGCAAGTAGCGTGTATTGGCCGTACCTTTATATAAGGGATTGTAATAACCTGAATAACGCGGCAGATAGGCATCGGGGCGGTCTTTGGTCCAGTAGTTGTTCAAGTGCCACACCGGGACTTGGTTGTAAGGACGGTTATACTGTCCCCAGAAAGAACTCTCACCACTAGGATACCAGTCTTGTTTTCCCACACCGTCGAACATGGCTGACAGAAAGAAGTTATTCCAGTCGGCACTAAATGAGAAGGTATAGATGTAGCGCGGTTCGGAGTTTCCTATGATTTTCCGGTCGCCCGGTGAGTCTACCGTGTTGGCTCCGTTATCAATAGTACCTGTATTGTTCAAGTCCTCGAAACGCATATCACCGGGATAAGTGATGTAATTGACAGACGTCTGCATCAGGTTGTTTTTGTAACCCTTCCCGTCAAAAGCCGCATCGATTTCGTCCTGCGACTGGAACAGTCCGTTGCAAACAAATCCCCAAATTTCACCGATACGCTGACCTACATAATAATCATCCAAGTCACGTTTCGGATTATTATATTTGTCTATCACCGAATGATAATCAGCAAGGGTTGCTTTGAGGCCGAAGCTGAACGGTTTGCCTGCCAAACGGAACGAGTCGTTATATCCTAGAGAAATTTCGTAACCATAGGTACTCATGTCGGCATAGTTCCCTTTGGGCGATGATGCACCGAATGTATCGGGAAGCGTCGGTCCCACCGTATACATATTAACAGTTTTACGTACGTAATAATCTGCAGACAACGTAATCTTGTTGTTCCAGAATCCTAAATCGATACCGCCGTCAATGGTTCGTGAGGTTTCCCAACCGATATTGTCAGGAATTTGAGCGGGATTGAGCGTGTAGCGTAATTGTGCCTTACCGTCGAGATAACGGCCTTCGCTCGATGAGCCGGTAGTAGAATAAGTTTTCAATGTGAACTTCTCCAGATAAGAATATGGTTTCACATTACTATTACCCAGCGCACCATAAGAGACACGCAACTTTCCATTGGAGATAATAGCCGGATTTACCTTCCAGAACTTCTCTTCCGAGAAACGCCATGCTGCCGAAGCTGAAGGGAAAAATCCCCATTGCGAATTGTTGGGGAACTTCGAAGAACCGTCATAACGCCCGTTCACCTCAAATAGATAACGGTTATCATAGGAGTAATTCAACCGGAAGAATGCCCCGGCATACCGCCAACGGTTACCGTCACTCTTAATGGACATATTATCTCCCATAGCAAAGTTGATATTTTCCACATCAGGCATCAACAAGCCATTCCGCTCTGAAGAGATTGCCTTGTAGTCTTGCTGTTCGTAGTTATATCCCGCCAAAGCTTTCAGATAATGTTTTCCGGCAAATGTATTTTCATATTCGGCATATACATTGGTAGATATATAGGTGGTCTGTTGCACTTTCTCCAACATCTTATCATCCGTTTCCGGTACTCCGAGATATTTAATCACCCCTTCATAATCGCTATATGGAACGGCGGTCGTTTTCTTGTCTTCTATAAAATCTTTCGTACGGAAAGAGAAGTCTCCGGTGAAACGTAATTTGTTGTCCAGCATGGTTATATTTAGGGTAGTCGTATTTTTCAGCGTCTTCGTTGTACGTTTTATCCAGTTGTTACCTGTTACCAGTCCACCGACAGAACGTGCACCGGAGTGTGTCAAGGTGCCGTCCGGATTGAAGATTGGTTCGGACGGATGCCCTTCCATATTGATTGATTTCCATACCAAGCCTTCACTTTGGCCTATATAAGCTAATGGTTGCGTATATTTATCATGAGTATAGTCTATGTTATTAGAAATTTTCAGCCAATTAAACACCTGTGCACTGATTTTGGTACGCATGTTCATAGTGCGGTAAGTGTCCGAATTATAATTGAACAAACCGTCGTAATCATATAAACGCGCAGAAGTGTAGTAGCTAATTTTTCCGTTCGAGCCGTTAATAGATACATTATGTGACTGTGCAAATGTATGATCTTTGTAAAGTGCATCATAGTAATCCTCATTCCCGTAGTAAGTGTACTTTCCATCAGCTCCAACAGCTGCCTGCAATGTGTTTCCTGCCAACTTTCGCTGCCGGAAAGTCTCCAGCCATTCTTTTGAGAAAGGTTGAGATTTGTTGATACTGGTAGGCTCTACTCCCCGGTAATTGAATTCCGCTTCACGAAACAGATAAGCCCAGACATAACCGTCATCAACAACATCTGGTATCGCAAACGGAGTCTCATAAGAGAAGTTTCCCGTATAATTGATCGTGAACTTATCTTTTTGCTTTGACGGATCTTTTGTTGTTATTAGAACAACCCCATACGGAGCACGTGAACCGTAGATGGCTGCCGAAGCCGCGTCTTTCAATACGGACACGCTTTCTATATCGTTCGGATTCAGCATGGCGGGATCGCCTTCCACACCGTCTATCAATACCAGCGCGCTACCGCCTGCTCCGATAGACGTTACACCACGGATATTATACGAAGCCGATTGATTGGGCTTACCATCAACTAACGAAATATTCAGATTAGGGACAGCCCCTTGCAACATCTGCGTGACATTGGCTACCGGACGATTTTCAAATACGTCTGATGATACATTTTCTACCGCACCTGTCAAGTTTATCTTTTTTTGAGTACTGAACCCGACCACTACCACTTCGTCCAACGTCTGTGTATCATCTTTCAACATAACAGTGAGATAGTTTTTATTCTTCACGCTCACTTCTTGTGTCAGAAACCCCAGGTAGGATATTTGCACTATACTCCCTTCACTGACAGTCAACTGAAACTTACCGTCCATACCGGAGATTGTACCCGCCGTGCCATTTTTCTCTTTTATATTGGCTCCGATGACCGGTTCGCCCGACATGTCCTTCACTATTCCGCTAATAGTGTATTTCTTGGAGGATTGTTGTACAGACTGACTGTCTTTCTTCTTGATGATAATATCTTTTCCTTGGATAGTGTAGCTAACATCTTGTCCTGCCAAGACCTGTTCTACCACCTTTTCAATAGGTAAATCTTTGGCTAGCACTGTCACAATCTTTTTGGTATTCAGATCGCTTGCCGCAAATGCAAATGAATATCCGTTTTGCTTCTGTATTGTTTCAATAGCCTGCTTTACTGTTACGTTCTTCAACTGTAAGTTGATAAGCTGCGCAAATGAGCTTAGATAAGAGCATAGCAAGAGCAGGACCATGAAAAAGACTTTCTTCTTATTTTTCATAAGTCAATGGATAAATAATTGATAAATAGGATGAGAAGTTTAGGATTTTATTTATATTTGCCTAAGCTTTCATCAATTAAAGTCACTGTGGCTTTTTAAGATAGAAAGGCAAGAGGTCAGGGGATGGAAAAGGAACCTGACCTTTTTATGTTTCTATCAAGAGAGGTAAATCATGTTTTTTCTAAATGGCTTTTCATATTTCTTTAAGTTTTAAAGGTTTAACATCAGTTCATTAGGGAAGTGTGATCACAATATTTTTTCCATTCATGGTATAAGTCATTTTGTCTGTAGATGACAATACATCCATAATCTCTTGAATGCTTTGTTCTCTTTTACGGAAGTTTCCATAGAAACGAATCGTATTTAACGTGTCGTCTGCAACAGTTATTTTCACATCATAGCTTCTTTCCAGTTCTTTAATGATATCTGAAAGCAGCACTTCATCAAAGTAAAGACGGTCGTTCGTCCATTCGGCACTGTAGGCGGCTTTGGTGCCGGAGACAGATAACTTACCTGTTTTTTTATCCAGCAGTGCCTGTTGGTCCGGATGAAGTATGGTCTCTTTTTCCCGGGTATTCAGCGCGACCTTTCCTTCCAGCAGACAGACTTTAGCTTCCAAATCGTCTTTATAATTCCGGAAATTGAATTTAGTACCTAGTACTTTTACATCTAATTCTTCCGTATGTACCTTAAAAGGCATTTCTTCATTTTTGATTACTTCAAAATAGGCTTCTCCCGATAAGTCCAGTGTCCGTTCGTTGATGCCGAAGTCCTGGGCATAACTCATCTTCGAACCCGCATTCAGCCAGACCAGCGTTCCGTCCGGAAGATATAATTTGGTTTTTGAACCATACGGGGCTTCAATAGAGATCTGGGTCAACTGATTGCGGATAACACTCTTTCCACTCTGAAAAGCAATCGTTCCGCAAATAAAGACAACGATAATCATCGCGGCAGCATACATCCACGGGCGAAGTTGGAAAGCCTTACGTTGATTGATACCTTGTTGGGGAGTAGCCCCGGTTTGTTTTAAGAATAGTTGATAGGCTTTGTCTTTGTTGAAGCTACTATCCTCCGTTTCGTCCGAAGCGGCTATCCATACTTCCTGCATATCGGAAAAATATTTTCTATTTTCTTCCGAAGCATTCAGCCATTCCTGCAATGATTGCGTTTCTTCCGGTGTCAGGCTGTTTGTCAGATAACCGGTAATCCAATCGTTGGCTGTATCCGTATGTAGTGATTGTTCATTCATAAATAATGATTGCCTTTATATATACTACAGTTTTTTAGAATAAGAGGGTAGGATAAAAAGCGAGAAAAATGCATAAAAAAGTTCCAAGTTCTCTTTTTAGTACTACTAATGCGCTCTTTATGTGATATTTAACCGTATTGACGGAAATGCCGAGTTCCTGAGAAATTTCTTCGTAACTCATCTCCCGGAAGCGGCTCATTGTAAATACCTGCTTGCAGACAGGGGGAAGTTTTTGAATTGCTTCTTGAATTTTATCTTCCAATTCTTTCTTTAATAATGTACCCAGAGGTTGTTGATTGTCCGGAATGATATTTTGCAGTTGGATTCCTGCCCGTTCCATAGCAGAAAAGCGGATTTCCACTTCTTGTTGTTTGAGAGCCAGATAATTCAGGCATTTGTTGCGTACAGCTATAATTAAGTAATTACGTAGGGGAGGAACAAGTTCCAGATTCTCCCTAATCTCCCATAAGTGAAAAATAACATCACTGACTATACTTTCTGCTTGCGCCTTGTCCTTCAGCATATAATAACTAAGTTTGCAGAGGGCAACATAATGATAGTCATACAAGTACTTGTATGCATCATTGTCTCCTGCTTTCAGCTTTTTTATTATGATTTTTTCATCAACTGGATTCATGGTGTGCTTTTTCATCCCTGCAATATTCGGATAATATATTGAAAGATGCAAATTAATTGGCGGAAAAATACTCTCTCCCCATTTTCACTTTTGATATATTATTTCACAAACTAAAAACAGGATGCACGGGAATAAATATCGTTTTACGATTGAAATATAAATACATTAACCACTTGCTGTTTAAATAATTTTTTCATATTTTTGCAGGGAATTATTGAATATTTGTGAAAGACATGAGTAGTTTTGTAATAGTGAGAAGATGTTTGTTGTTTATATTTCTTCTCATGAGTAGTACTGTAAGCAAAGGACAAATTTATAAGTACATAGGACTGGAAGACGGTCTGAATAATCAGAAAATATACCATATTCAAAAAGACCGGCAAGGGTATATGTGGTTTCTGACCCAGGAGGGAATAGATCGTTACGACGGCAAACATATCAAGCATTACAACTTTTCGGACGATAACATGACGTTGGATTCA
>ERZ791872.1183-NODE-1183-length-17888-cov-2.702574_pt1 | contig 17888 bp, 27 predicted proteins | sample MGYA00510279_ERZ791872 | MGnify/ENA primary metagenome ERZ791872 (study PRJEB30046, sample SAMN00792103) | human gut metagenome | study: EMG produced TPA metagenomics assembly of the A metagenome-wide association study of gut microbiota in type 2... | reverse complement strand
CCGCCGCTCCATCCGCACCGGGCAGCCTGCAAACGCCGCCAACGGCCCGTCCAGTACATGCCATGTGCCGTCCGCATGAAACAGCACCCGGCTGGGCTCCAGCGTTTCCTCGATGTCTAGCCGCCACCGCAGTGTCTCCCGTGTGTCCAGCGCCTGCGGCTCTCCACAGTGAAGCCCAAGCCAGCGGATGACGCCGGAGACAGGGGAAACAACATGGAAGAGCGCCGCCGTGTATTCCGCACCCACAAACACATACCCCGGCAGTAGCAGCCGCTCCTCAGTCTGCCACTGTCCCCGCCGCCGGATATCCATCCGCTGCGCTGGAGCTCTGGCACGCACCCCCTTGCGCCGCAGCGCCTCACACACGTCCCGCTCCCGGCCTGTTAAGACTTGCAGCACATACCAGTTCATTTACAAGCCCTCTTTCTTTTTGCGCTCGATGAACTTCGCAACCTGCCTGTACAACTCCGGCTGTTCCTGTGCCAGCGCCGAGAACACCGACGCCTGTACCTCATCCAGCGCGGCGGTCACAACGTCCTTGTTCTGCATATCCACCCGCTGCTTATACGCCACCGCCCGCGTCACACCGCTGATCTCACGCATCAGCTTGTCCACGCGCATCTCGTTCCAGTCTTCGTCCGTCTTGCTGGTCAGCGCCACCATCATCTTGTGGATTGCAATCCGCAGCAAAACCTCCGCTGCGTCCTGCTCCGGGTATTTCTCCACTTCCTTGCGCAGCGATTCAAAGCTCTCCTGCGCGATCATCAAGTCCCTGTAGCTGTCCGCCAGCCGCTTGCCGTACCGGCTCACCGTCGATTCCGACACCGACACGTCCGCCTTCTCCTGGATGTATGCCTGTATTTCCGGGATACGCACTGTACAGCTTAGTATCATGTTGTCAACAGCGTTTCGCACTTCCGGCGGCAGGGATGCGATCTTCCCATAGCTCCGTTTTCCTTTCAAGGGTAAAGTCTGCATCCCGTCTTCCTCCTTCTTTACGGCCGCACCAGCGGGTCCTTGATATGCCCGCCCAGCAGCTGCACCCCGGCGGGCAGCAGCTTACACTCCATGTCTTCCAGCGGCAGGTCGGATACATGCGCCGGTGTGTGGTCCTTTACCGTCCGCGCTGCGATATAGCCGCTCTCCTGCAGGTAGTCCAGCGCTGCCCGAAGTTCCGCCCGCGGAATCTGCTCTTCGTCTGAAAGGATGGGCCCCGCGTTGCGCAGCTTGTAGTAACTGCCGCGATACAGATTTAACATCCGCAGAAAAACCTCCGCTGCATAGCTCATGCTTGTCAGCTCCGTGCGGGCTTCCAAGTTTTTGTCCAGCATTTTATACTCTCCTCTCCATCAGATACCGCGTCAGCGCGTCTACCTTGCTTTCCAGCTGCAGAACACTGCGCTCAAAGTCGCTTTTGCGCAGGCATTTTTCCTTTACCTCTTTGATATCCTCAGAAAGCGCCTGTATCTCGGTTTTCATCTCAGAGCGTACCTCCTTGATTTCGCGCCGGATATCGTCCAGATCGTCCTTATGGTCTTTCTGCGTGGTGTAGCTCTCCCGGACTTCCTTGATGTCCGCTCGGTTTTCATCCAGCGCCTTAAATACGGACCGTCCAAACAGATACCCGATCAACCCCACCACGACCGTCACGATGATCGTCACCAGCCACCATGTCCCGGCATCAAACAGCATGCCCTCCATACCTTCTCCTCCTCTTGAGGGGAAAAGAAAAAGGTATGATCCCCTCGTTGCTACGAGTAAATCATACCTTATCTTTACAACAACCATCCACCACAAAAATGCAGCAAAAAATTGTAATGGTCATTCAATTTCAGGAGCGTCGAACAGGGGGACCTGGCCGTCTATGGGGGCTTGCCGCAGCTCCCGGATTTTGTCCCGGATGATCGTGCGGACCATACTTTCGCCCAGGTCCCATTTTTTACAAAGCTCGTACACGTTATACCCGTTGTATTCCTCCCGGATTAGCCTGTCCCGGATGGGAATGAGCAGCGTGTCCGCTTGGGGAATGTACACCCGGCCAGTGCCGCCATACACATCCACCAGCCGACGGAAGGCGTCCATACCGATGGTCTCAGCAAGTTCATGCGCCTCGCCCTTCAGGTCATCCAGTTGCAGGTGGTTCAGCAGCTCATTCCGCATTTGAAGCCGCCTCCTGTTCACGGTGGTACCGAGCGCTGTGCAGATACTCCAGTTCCTTGCGCTGTGTCAGGCTTTTGAGTCCCTCAATCAGTACGCCGCCTTGCTCAAAAGTGAGGAATCGGAACGGTTGAGCAGGAAAACTCGTTACCTTGAACTGCTTGCTAATCAGGCCGCACAGACGGTCACGCAGCTGCACGCCCTCCGGTGCCGGGTCGAACTTTTCAAGTTGAAACATGAGGTGCCACACTTTTTTCTGCTGCGCCGCGCTGACGCCGCCCGGTGTTTCATCATATTTCCGCGCCTGTTTTTTCTTTGGAGCGGCCGGCGCGCTGCGTCGGCGCAGTTCCGTGATGACCTCCAGCGCCTCGGAATGTGTCAGATCCTTGACGGACGTTTTGCCTGTCAGCCCCTGCACCAGCTCGTGCAGCGCGTCCTCATGGCTGCTCCGGTCCACCATGCCCAGCTTTGCCGCGATGGCATATATATTTTTGACTTGCCCTTTGCCAATATCCAGAGCGCCCATGGCCGCTCCTCCTTCCTTACTGCACTTCTGACTGTTCGCCGCTGATGTCATAGTAAAATTCGTCCCGCGTGCGGATATATGCCCCGATGCTTTCCAGCAGCGCGGGCGGCTCCTTTTTCAGCGCCTCCCGGTCCAGCGTCTCCGTGGTTTTCACCAGCTCCTTACGGCCCAGGGCCTTGAGCGCGGCGATAGCTTCCGTAACTTTTGCAGGCGCCAGCATCAGCTTGCTGGAGGCGCGGTATCCTACCTTGCCGAATACCAGCGTCCGGCTTTTTCCTTCCAGCTCTGCACGATGCGCGTCGACATATTCCTTGACGTCACCTTCCAGCCGCTTGATGCGGTTCTGTAATGGCTGTGCATTCTTATTGTAGTCGTCCTTCAGGCCGTCGATCCGGCGGTCCAACTCCACGCCCAGTTCTGTAAGCGCGTACTGGCACTCTTTCAGATCGCGCAGGGCTGCATCCACCGCCGCCCAGTCCCGCAGCACCGGCTCACTGGCCACTTTTTTTCTTGCCACTATGTACACATCCTTCCATCAGAAAATCCTCACTCTGCATTTCTCCGGGCTTGTGACCGGCGCGCGCAACGGCGCGGCTGCATTACGGCCGGGGCATTGCCCCGGATAACTTCACGCATGGCGGCCATCTCCTGAATGCACCATCCGGCGCGCCTGCGAATAGTACGGCTCCTTCGGGACCCAGTTCACACCGTACCGCGCATAGAAGGCGTCGTTGCTCATCTGGAACCACTCGATGGCCGTTTGCAGCGGGTCCAGGCGGCGCTGCACGCATCCCTCGCCGTCCAGTATGTACAGTGTGCCGCCCACCAGACGAGCGGTACAAGGCAGGTATTTCGTCATGTCTATTTGTTCCATCAGGCATCCTCCTTCAGACGGATATCTTCGTTGTTTGCTTCAAAATGCTTCACCATGGCATTCCAGTCTGTCCAGTGTGTGTCATAACGGATGTATTTGCGATCACGATAATCCTTCAGTGCTTTTTGTTGCGCTTTTGGCAGACGGTTGTATTGTGCAATTTCCTGCCGGTTCATAAGAGGAACTTCCCGCTGAGCAATGAAACGTCTTCTTTCCTCACAATCCGTTGTCAACCATTTCCCTTTAAACTGCCCATTGATATATACCGCGATTCCGTTCCTGAACATCCCCCGAAGCATTTGCAACTGCAGCGTCACTTCGTATCCATCAACGAGTAGTGTGATCTGTCCATATGGTCGTGAAAGAATTTCTTTCGCTCGTTTCCAATCATCTTGTCTCATAATGTCACCCCCTAAAACACAAAATTGTGCGGAGCTGCCGTTATGACCGGCTACGCCGGCTCTCCTGGGCCGCGGCTCCGCATGAACCTTGAACGTTAGAGCCCGAGGTTGAGCGCCTGAATCAGCACGCAGTCGTTACAGTGATTTTCCTCCAGTTCTTCAGAGCTCCGGCACTCAAGCGGCCAGCGGCAATAGCTGTCGCAGACAGTTTTCATCAGCTCCATGACTTTCTGTTCCCAGCAGTGCGCGTGCATCACGCGCACGGATATTACGGCTTGCCGCAAAACTTACAGTTTGGCATCGGCTTTTTCCTCCTTCAGCATGATGGGCGACAGTTCGCCGCGCCTGTACTTCATAACCCAGTTTGCCACGGTGTTTTTCGAAACGTCATACATGGCGCCGGCTTCCTCGTAGGTCATCCCACTCAGTACAAGTCCCACGATACGCCGCTTAACCTCTATTGGATGCTTGGCGTATGTGTTGGGCCTGCCAGCGTCCGTGTGCCGCCGTATTGGGCGCCGTGCTTCCTTATGCGTAAAGCCCAGCGCCTCCTCGATCTCCTCGCGGCTTGCAAGATACAGTTCCATCAGGATTTTCACATGCTGGCGCGGGGCGAGCGCATTTCTATACGACTTCCGGATCTCGCATTTATCCTGTTCACTCAGCGTTGTGTCCACCTCCGATTCCGCACTCTGCATTTTCCCGGGCTTGTGACCGGCGCGCCATTGGCGCGGCTGCATTACGGCGGGGCCCGCAGACCCCGTTATTCGATTTTCTATTCTACTCGGTACGGCGGCACGTTTCTGCGCCGCCTGTGCCGCTGCTCTGCCTGAGCCAGCGTGGCCAGCCGCCCGAACTCATACCCTACATACAACAACAGCCCGATCAACGGCAAAATCAGCACCTCACCACCTGCAGCCCCCGGCCGTTCCATCCACACGCTGGTGCAGATTGCCACCATAAGCCCGGCCGCGCAGCCTGCAACAAATACCGCGCACCATTTCTTCCTGTTCATCCGTCTGTCCTCCGTTTAATTCCAGCCCACGCCCAGGTGTACCGCCATGCTGTACAGCCCGTCGTAGCTCACGTTCTCATTCCGCACGCTGTTGTTGTACACGGTCTTTGCGCCGCGCACGCCCCAGCGCCCCTTTGCGATTCCGAACAGGAAGTCCAGCTCCTTGTCCCGCTTTTCATCTGCCAAGCGGGGGAACAGCGCCCGGATATCCTCCTTTTTCACTTTCTGTGTGGTGTAGTTGCGGTTCATCTTGATGCGGCTGAACAGCTGCGCGAACTGTGCCTGCTGGCGGCCCATCATCCGGCTGTACACCTCTGTGTTGCCGATCAAGCACACCCCGTTCCCGGGGACGCCTGTCACGATATCCGGGTCACTCAGCGTCCGCAGCTCTTCCAGCGCCGGAAGGCGCAGGTGCTGGGCCTCGTCGATAATGACCACCTTATTTGTCCCCGCCAGTTTCTCCCGGATTGCCAGCATTGTGTCCATCCGGCCGCGCATCTCCGGCACGCCTAGCGCTCGGGCCAGCAGTTTGATGATGCAGTTCAGCGAGCCCGTGGTTGGCGTCGCCGTGATGAATACTGTGTTGTGCGGGTAGTCATGCAGGAATTTCCGGGCACCCTCAGTTTTGCCGATACCCGCATCTCCGTGCAGCACCACCATCCCTCGCTCCAACTGGGCAAATTTAATGCCCTTGTAGATGTCCTCGCTCACCGTTGTGGGCACATAGCCCGTGTCGGAAAGGTAGGGGGCGGCCTGTTCCTCCACGGCCTCCCGTGCCGCCTGCGTCTCAAAATATTCCTTCAGCTTGCCCTCTACATATGCCGGGTCGCCGTTGTATATCTTCCGCCGCCAGTTGCTCAATGCCGTCTGTGACAGCCCCACAGCCTGCGCCATCTTGTTCTGGCTCAGCCCGCTGCTCGCCAGGTATTCCTCCACGCGCTGCAGCAGTGCTTCATTGTACGTTTTACTCATCGTCGTATCCTCCGTTCTCTGTGATGATATTGTTTATCATGCGGTCAAGGTCGATATCGCCCACGGCCTTCAGCATCGGTTCCTCGTAGGCGCTTTGAAGTTCGATCAGCTTTGCGCCCGGTGCCGGTTCTTCTGCGCGCCGCGCCATGTTTTCCCGCGCGGTCTCAAGTGCAAGGTCAAGCCTCGTGTTCGGCCCGATTTCTTTCAGCGTCATGGCCGCCATCCGTTCCGCCGTCTGCTTTTCAAAGCTGCGAATCGTCTGCTGCGCTTCCTTTACTTCCTCTGCGCTGGCCCGGTATTCCAGTACCATCCGGCTGTCCGCAGGCAGCTCCATGATGAAGCGGTCGTCTTCGTCATAGGCTCGCACATGGCTCAAATCCAGCGGGTCATACCGAAGATATACTTTTGCGCCTTGATAGTTCAGCACAAATTCGTCTGTGCGGTAATAGATTTTGTTTTTTCCAACAGTGAGGTACACGCCCGGCCTGTCCACCTTAATGGCCCGTGTGCTGCGCATCAGCAGCAGGTTCAAGTCCTCCTCGCTGCGCGGCACCCGTTTGCGGTGCAAATTCTCATTGTATACCTGCATACGCGGCTTGCCGCGGTCTGCTGCCACCGCGCCGCCATAGGGCTGCTCGTTCAAGTACCCCTCCAGCAGCTGCTCCACGGCTTCGGTCAGTTCCAGGTCCGTGGGGCCTTTACCAGCCCGCAGCAGCTTCTCCAGATTTTCCGGCTTCTCCAGTACGTTGCCGCCTGTGTACGTTTCAAACAGCTTCGATATGCGGTTTTTAAAGTCCAGAAAGCGCCGTTCAATGATTTTTGCACGGGCGTTTTTCACCTGCGCATTCATCATTTCAATGCCCAGCCGCTGCAGGATTGTCGGTGGATCGTGCCGGTCCTGTGCCGCCTTGCTCTTTTTCTTCCGGTGGCCCAGCCCGCCCAGGTCGAAGGTCAAAAATTCTCGGCCGTTGTCCACATAGATTACGTCCGGGATGCCGTACCGCTGGATGCCCCGCCGCAGCGCGATCACCGTGCTCTGGCTGCTGGGTGCCGTCGTCACATACACCCCGGTAAAGATACCGCTGCGTGCATCTAAGAATGCGGTTAAGTACAGGCGGTGCGTTGTCTTGCCGTCTCGGCTTATGATGTCAAAGGTGTGGTTATCCGCCACCCATATTTCATTGCTTTCCATGTTGTCGTAGATGCGCCGCACATACGGGGCACAGCGGTCGCGCAGGGCTTTCTTTCCTTCGCGTCCCAGCTGCTGCACAGCATACGGCACATCCTTTTCAATGTGCCTTACAAAAGTGCTGTATGTCGGGATGCCATCCACCAGCGCCGGGTAATGCCTGCGCACATATTGGATGGTTGCCTCGTAGCACTCCTTTGCTTTCGGCTCCCGCAGGTCAAGGTAGAAAGAGAGGAACGCCTGCCACACCGTTTCGTCGATGCTGCTCCGGCCCTTCCGCGCCTTGCCCCGGCCATCCACCAGCCCCGCAAGGTCGTTTTCCTCCAGCGCTTTCTTCTTCCGGTACAGCGTTTTCACGCTCACCGCGCGCCCTGGGTCTTCCTGCCGCAGCAGTTCCACAAACTCAGCGTCCAGCTCCGCCGTGCGGCCCGGCTGCCTGCGGTATTCCTGCCATCGTGCAAGTGTTTCCATCTCCTGCCGTATTTCCTCCCGCTCGGCTGCTGAAAAGTGATCCAGCGGCTTGTACGCCTTTGCTGAAGCGGGCTTTTCTGACACAAGAGGGAATGGCTGACCGTGCTCCTTGAAGTAGCGAAGTTGGGCAGAGGGTGACAGAGTTGACAGCAAAACTGCGTATTCCGGGCGATTTTGCACGTTCATTATTCTTTCAGCTTTAAGCTGTCCTGTCTGCGCCTTATATCGAACTGTCCTCAACGGCATTCCTGTTAGTTCTGCTACCTGCCGAAGATTAAGTTTTACTTCCAAAACACCACCATCTTTCTTAGCCTGCCATCATCAGTGCCGGGCGGCCATTCCCGGCAGACGGCCCACCGGGCCGTTTCGGCTGTTATGCTCGAAGCTGTGGAAAGCGCAGCTCCCAGTATTCGTGCTCCGCTGCCTCAAAAGTGCTGTGTACCCGGATATCGTAGGCGTGGCCCTGGGCGTCCAGCTTCATAGTGGCGTAGGTATGGCGAGGGTTTGCCGCTTTGCTGCGGCACAGGATGTAGCGCTCTGAGCGCTGGAGAATCTCATAGGCGTCCTGAAGCCTGCCTGTTGCTCTTGTCATGTTGTCCTCCTCATGCCCGCGGCACAAAGTGCCCATGCAGACTGTAGTCCCACTGTATCTCCACGCCCCGCGGCGTGTCATACAGTGCTGCGCCCACCGCGTCCAACTCCCAGCCGTCCTTCAACCGCCGCAGATGTACAGCGGGGAATAGGCAGTCATCCAGATGCTCCATCACTAGGTACTGCGCCCCGTGCTGGGTATAGATACTCCCCACGTGCAGCGGTTCGTTCAACCGTCTAATCTCTACTTTCATGTCTTACTGCTCCTTTCCGTATTAAGAGGCCCGTTTTCGGGCAATACTTGCTTTGTATCGGCAAGGGCTAGCTGGTCGAATGCATCCGCCAGGTTGTTCGCCCAGCCGATATGCTGCCCTGCTGGGCCGCTGATGAGCATGCGGCCCACAGCGGGGTAGTACCGGATACGGCATGGTGCCCACGTTGGGCTGCGACCGATCACCAGCTCGTGCCGACGAACTTCTAGGACGTGCAAGGTCCATTCTGTCAAGATTTTCAGCGGCCGTCGGCAGCTGCTTTTCCTTAGTTCCCAGTGGAAGTTCATTAAAGAGCCTCCTGCTCACTTGTGAATATTTCTTCAACTTTGCACTCCAAAGCGTTTGCAATTGCCTTGGCCCTCAAATCTTGGGTGCGCGTATATGCACCCGTTTCAATTCGAAAAACTGCATTCACAGGAAGCCCTGCCTTTTCGGATAATCTCTTCTGATTTAATCCATGTGCCTTTCGCAGTTCAATGATTTTATCAACTTTTGCAATAAGCATTTGCCCACCTCCAACGCTAAAAGTTTTACGTTCGTACAAGGTACATCTATATAATATATTTTACATACGTAAAAGTCAACCCTGAATTTGTTGAAATTTGTATTTTACGAACGTAAAATTATATGGTATACTTACTTTTAACGACAGGTAGGTGATATTTCTATGGATAAGCCCATCGCAAAATCAAATAACCGTGTTCGCGAACTACGTTTAACTTACCACCTAACGCAAAGTGAACTCGCTGAAAAAACAAATTTGAGTTACTCATCTATTGTTTCTTATGAAAATGGCTTGCGTGATCCAAACGCGCGTGCGATGGTTGCATTAGAAAAATTTTTTGGTGTTACTGGAGAATATTTGCTCGGCTTAACCGATACCAATGTATCAAAAGCCCGTTTTTTTCCTGAAGCGAATAAAAAATCACCCCTGCTCGAGAAATATGAGCGGCTGGATCAGCATGGGAAAGAGCTTATTGCGATGATACTTGACAAAGAATTGGAGCGGTGTACGCTCAACCAACTGGAGGACAAATTTGTTGAATTTCCTAATGAAATTTATCTTAAATTTTCAGACCAGGCAGGTTGTGCCGGCAATGGAATCTATCTTGGCCCAGAGTCTTTTACAGAGTATCCTGTTGTAGGCAACGAGCTTACTCGGCGTGCTGCTTTTGCTGTCCCTGTTGCGGGAGATAGTATGGAACCTAAGTTTCATAATGGTGATATTGTGCTGGTAAACTTCGAGCCTGTAGAATCGGGAGATATTGCCCTTATCACCATGGATGGCTATGGATATATAAAAAAGATTGGTGACCAAGAACTACTCCCTTTAAATCCGAAATACGATCCTATTCCAATGGATGAAAGCGTCCGAGTGAATGGGAAAATAATTGGCGTATTTGACCCGTCTTGGTATATCTAAATGTGACAATAGTGCATATCTTAATCGGCAAGAGCATTAATAGTAATCGTTATTATTATTGATGTAAACCCTCATTTTACCTTAATCGGCAAAGCAACTTTTAGTCGGCAAGTTTTTGCCGATTAAAATAAAAAGAACCGTTCTCAGAGAGAGCCTTGTATGCTCAATCTGTAAACGGTTCTTTTTTATGCATTTACAAGCCGTAAAAATGGCGGTTTTATGCGGTTTTACGCTGTTTTTCAGCATCCTTGTTTACGCTCCGTAAACGGTTTGTAAACGCTTGTTTTCATCCCCTGCGCCCTCGGCCCGTCGCCCGACAAAACGCCCCGAAATGCCCGAAATTCAGTTGCAAGTCCCGCTTCAGCATTCGGCGTATTCTGCCGCCGTTTTGCGTCCCGCTGTCACCTAAAAACCGCTTTGTGCGGCCGTTTTTCGGTTTTTTGCAGGTTCTTTCACTCAAAACTCCAGGCCGTTCGCGGTTTTCTCATTCTTCATGCTTTTTCACAACTACCCCTAATACACCATAAGCACAGCATAAAACTGCGCTTTTTTTAACAGTTTTTTTGGTGAATAATATGGATGCCGCTTTTTGAATAAATAGTAGTAATGTCCAGGCAGAGAGTACGTTACGGATAAATGCTTCGATTTTGTCCATGTTTTTTCCTCCTATTGTTTAAATACACAATGCATTATGCATCTTTTATTAAACCATAGGAAAGAAAAGAACGCCCCCCAAAAGGCGTTCTTTTGTGTGGATTAAAGTTGTCCGTGTTTCATCATCCACTCATAGAGAATTTCCCAAAAGCTCACTCCGCACACCTCCCCCTGTTTAAGCTGCACGCTTAATTTACCAAGGAGGAGGGGTCGGGTTCAGGTATGTAACCCGGTCGAAAATAGTCGAAGTTGGTCGCGTATCCGGACGAACTCAAAAAAAGCCGCCGGAAACAGGTCCCGGCGGCAGATACTGCATGTTTTCAATAAAAATTTTGTGCAAACCCAAAAAGAAAGTCCTTCAGTTTAGGGCTTCCGGTGCTGGAGTTGATGGGGAATGGATAATATTTTTGGAGTAATTTGGGGTCGCCAAACGTCCAGGCCTTGTCGATCGCACCGCGCATAGCTTTTTCAATGTTTGCAGCAGAGTTGGTGTATTTGCTCATTAAATGCGGGTAAATATCGTTTGCAAGGTCCATCACGGGATGATTTGTTTCGTGCGATACTACGATCAACAGGATTGCGTCGATGATATAATTCACAGACCGCTGGCTTGGCATAAAGGATATTTCGGAAAGGAGTTTTGCGATTGCCTTCCTCAGTTCGGTGCGTGAGACCCAACGCAAATTTTCTTTGGGAGGCGCAGTTTCCAGATAATCGCCCACTGATTGCAGGATACTGACCAGGGCATGGGGATTATAATTGAGTGTGTTCTTTGTATAGATAAAGTCGCCGCCATTATTGCGCACAATGTCGTGGACCGTTTTTGACGTAGTGTTCGTTGTAACGAGCACAAACGGCTTGTAATCTAGCATCAGCGTTGAGAGATTTCTCAAAAAATTGAGGCCGTCGCCCTCGTTCAGCTCCAAATCAAGGATAATGGCGTGCGGTTTTACTGCTTCTACCAATTTTAATCCTTGTGTGGCGCTGTCCGTAGTGCCAACGACCTGCATGTCCTCCGTATAGGACATGGCATCTTTGATTGCTTCAACTGCGGCTTTGTCATCCTCTACAATGAGAATTTTCATATATGCTTCCTCCTACACGTTTTATACAAATAATAGTATATTGCGCAGGGAATAGCAATGGTTTCGGCGTGTCGGGTCACGAAAAAAGAACAGACTGCCACACTGCCGAAAATGGTTTTATTTGGTTTCCTTTGACGAAAAATACGCAAACACAAAGCCTCCGAGATGGATTCCCGGAGACTTTTTTGCATTGTATTTTGCATTGTATTTTCGATGGTTAGATTACTCAATATGGCGTTATGCTACGCATGCGAGTGATTAAAGAACACTCGAAAAAGCGCATAACACAGCCGTTTTTTAAGCCTTTTTAACAGCTTGCCAAATAATCACATAAAAGAGTGTAGTGCGGTGGAAAACCGCACAGGCCCTTTCCGTTTATCATAAAGCTGCAGCCTCAGCTGTTTTTCAGGATGACGCGCTCCACAACATCGGCCACATCCTCGCATTTGTCGCAGCATTTTTCCAGGCGGTCGAACAGCGCCGTCCAAGCCATCACGTCCACGGGCGTGCTGGCATCCGCGTACAGCGTGTGCATGGCGTCTGTGTACAGCTTATCGCCTTGCTCCTCCAGGCCGTTTATCTCAACGATCTGGGTGTGGATGGTCTTGGATCTGCGGAAATTGGGAAACTCCTCCATCATGGTCTTGAGCGCGGCGCAGCAGTCTGCGATGACCTGTGCAAAAGCCTGCGCCTCGGGCCGCAGCGTGCGGATATTGAACATATACAGCCGCAGCAGAACATCCTCAATGCTGTCTGTCACGTCGTCGATGGTGCCGGAAAGCTCCATGATATCTTCCCGGTCAATGGGGGGCAGGAACTCGCGCACAAGCTGTTCCATCGTGCCGTGCTTTGCGATATCGGCCGAGTGCTCGATTTTGTGCATAGCCTCGATATGCCCGGGCAGCGCCTCCGGCTCATAGTGGTCAAACACCGTGCAAAGCATGTCCGCCGCAGCGCAGGCGGAATTTACGCCGCCCACAAAGGCCTCAAAATAATCCGTTTCCTTTTTTCGTGCCATTTTCACGTTCTCCTTCCTATTCTCAGAACAGCCACATGAACAGCCGTGCCATCAAAAAGCCAATGGCCCCGCACCCGGGGAACGTCAGCGCCCACGTCAGCCCCATTTCCTTTACCACGCCCCAGTTCACGCTGGACAGCCGCCGCGCCGCGCCCACGCCCATAATGGCGGTGGTCTTGGTGTGCGTTGTTGAAACAGGGATGCCAGTCAGCGAGGAAAGCAGCAGGCAGGCCGCGCCCGCCATGTCGGCGGCAAAGCCCTGGTATTTTTCCAGCTTCACCATATCCATGCCCACAGCCTTGATGATGCGGTAGCCGCCGATGGAAGTGCCCAGAGCCATTACGGCACTGCACAATACCATCAGCCACAGCGGGATCTGGAAATTGGTGACGTTGTCCTGTCCGTTGGCCAGAAAGATGCCCAGCATGAAAACGCCCATAAACTTCTGGCCGTCCTGTGCGCCGTGCATGAACGCCATAGCCGCGCCGCCCGCGATCTGTGCGCCGCCGAAAAAGCCCGTGGTGCGCCGCCGGTCCATGTTTTTGCACAGGAACTCCACCAGCCTGGCCGCGGCCCAGCCGAATGCGAAGCCCAGCAGAGTAGACAGAACCAGGCCGTACAGGACCTTGATCCATTCGCCGCCGTTGATGCCCGCAAAGCCTCCGTGCAGCGCGATGGCCGCACCGGACAGCCCGGCGATCAGGGCGTGGCTCTCGCTGGTGGGGATGCCGAACCACCAGGCGGCCGTGGCCCATGCCACGATGGCTACGAGCGCCGCGCACAGCGCCGTCAGCGCGTCTGCGGTGTTGCCGCCGAAATCCACCATGTTGTAGATGGTGGCCGCGACGCTGGCGTTCACCATGGTCATCACCAGAACGCCCAGGAAGTTAAAGACAGCCGCCATTAAAATGGCGCTGCGCGCGCTCATCGCGCGGGTGGAAACACAGGTGGCGATGGCATTGGGCGCATCCGTCCAGCCGTTCACCAGCACCACGCCCAGCGTCAGCGCCACTGTGACGGCCAGAACCGGGTTCGCGGCAAGCTGCGCCAGAAATTCACTCAGGGAGATCGTCAAGCAAAGCCCTCGCTTTCTTTTTACAAAAAACTTACTATACCTTTACAAGTATAATGGCAGTTCCTGACAAAAGCCAGAGGGGAAGGACATGATTTTACATTTCCTTTACATAACTTGCCGAAAAAACAGTCTTTTCCGGGGTCCGGCCATAGAAAAGGCCGGACGGCACACAGAAAAAGCCGCGCCCGGAAAGAGCGTGGCACGTATTGCAGAAAAAACAGAAAGGAAAAACGCTCGGAGAAAAGCCATTGTGCCTTTGCGAAGTAAAGTGCAAGCCACGCGGAGGGTGCCGCGAAACGGGATGGCGGCGCGCCCGCGGGCATGTGCAGATGCTGTGTAGGGGTTCTGGTGCAGACAACCGCGCCGAAAGCACGGCCTCTGGTGCAAACACGCCCTTTTTTCATTCAGAACAACTCCGCGTCACCCTGCAGGGCTGACGCCGGGGCGTATAGAGAGCCGGCTCTCGAAGCGCAGCGTGCGCGGCTCAGTACGGCATTAGGCGTTACAGCGGCAGGTCCCGCCGGCTGAACACGGCCGTGCCCAGCGCGTAAAAACCAAGCCCCAGCGCCAGCAGCACGGCCGCGCCTGCGTACGCGGCGCCGTCGCCGCGGAAAAGGCCGGTGGGGTCAAACAGGGTGAACACGGTGGCGTATTTCAATTTTTCCAGCCGGCCGCCCATGTTGGCCAGCATGCGGATGAGGAAAAACAGCACGGGAACACCCGCGCCCAGCGCCACGGAAAGGCGGCTCTCGTTGAACAGGCAGGAGGCGAAAAAGCAGAACCCGCCCAGCGCCAGATGCAGGCACAGCAGCCCGGCGTTCACCACGAGATAGGCGGGGACATCCAGCTCGCCGGGAAACATCGCGGCGGCGCAGCCCACGGCCAGCGCCGTACAGTAGGCGGTAAGCAGCGTACCGCCCGCAATGAGCACCAGCGCCTGGGTGCGCGCCACCCGCGTCCGGGTGTTGGGCGAGGCCAGCAGATAGGCCATACTGCCCGTGTCCACCCAGCGCGCGACCAGCCGGTTCGCCGCCAGAATGGAAAATACCAGAGGCAGAAGCAGCAGCAGAAAGCCGTACAGATAGTTGATGAGGAACCCGCCCAGCGAGCTGCTGCCCGCCTGCATGCCCACCATATTCATGAGCTGAGGCATGGCCGTCACGATCTCGTCCAGTGTGGCGTTGAGCTTGGGGTCGAACATGGCTGTGATCATGGACACATACAGCGAAAGCACGGCCGCAAAAACCACCCATGTTTTCCACAGCGATCTTGCGCTGCGCCGGAAAAGCACACCGTTCATCAGCTCTGCGCCTCCTTTCCGTAATAGTGCAGGAACACGTCCTCCAGACTTTGACGCGGCGCGTCGATGGACGTCACCGGAAACCGGGCCATCGCGGCGGTCAGAGCGGACATGCCGTCCCGCACGCGCACCGTCACCGTGCAGCCCTGTGCAGCCTGCACCCGCAGGCCGGGCGCGGTCGCAAAAGCTGCCGCGGCATCCGGTGTGGAAAGCGTGACGGAATAGGTGCGGCTGCGACGCGCCTTCAGTGTGCCGATCTCCTCCACGGCGGCCAGGCGCCCCTCCCGCAGAATCCCCACGCGGGCGCAGGTGCGTTCCACCTCCTCGAACATATGGGAGGACATCAGTACGGTCTTGCCGCGCTGCTTTTCCTCCAGGATCAGGTCGATGAAGCGGTTCTGCATCAGCGGGTCCAATCCGCTGGTGGGTTCATCGAGGATGAGCACCGCCGGGTCATGCATCAGCGCGCATACAATGGCCACCTTCTGCTTCATTCCCTTGGACATGCGCCGTATCCGGCCCGAGGCGTCCAACTCAAAGCGCTCGCAAAGCTCTCCGGCGCGGCCCGTGCCCCGCATGCCGCGGTAGGCGGCCAGAAAGCGGATGAACTCGCCGCCGCGCATATCGTCGGGCAGGGCGGGCTCGCCCGGAATATAGCCCATATTTTTTTGAATGGCCGCAGTCTGTGTGCGGCAGTCAAGGCCGTTGATCGTGCAGGTGCCGGAATCCGGCGCAAGGAACCCCATCAACTGGCGGATGGTGGTGGTTTTTCCTGCGCCGTTTGGGCCAAGAAAGCCGAACACCTCTCCCTGATCCACGGCGAACGAAACGTCGAACACGCCGTGCCCGCCGCCGTAATCCTTTGTGATGTGCGAAAGCGCGATCACGCTCATAAATATTCCTCCTTGTAGGCGATCTTGCGGAACATTTCTTCCCAGCCGCTGTAATCGGCCAGGATATCCTCAAGCCGCAGCGGCACGCCGGCGCGCTGCTTTTCGTTCATGTAGCCCTCGGTCATCCAGGTCAGCATGCGCAGAAGCTGGGCAGGGTCCACACCGGGACGGAATTTGGAAAAATCGATGTTGGAAAAATACTGCGCGAAGCTGCCGGTGAGGTCCCCGTTCAGCCTGGCCTGTACCGCGTCGGAAACAGCCTCGCCCCGGGAGTAGAAGGCGCGGATGGAAAATTCCAACAGATAAGGGCAGCGCGTCAGCAGTTCCAGCTTGGCCCGTGCGCCGATGTGCATCAGCTCGAAAAAATCCGTCACGCCGTCCAGCTTCTGCCGCAGCACCTGCCCGCGCACCTGCTCCAGCGCATAGTCGTACAGATACAGGTACAGCGACTGCTTGTTGCGGAAATAGTAAAACAGAAGCCCCTTAGAGATGCCTGCCTTAGCCGCGATATCGTCGGTGGAGGCGTGCTTGTAATCGTTGCGGGCGAACACCTCCAGCGCGGCGTTCGTAATGCGCGCCTGCTTTTCCGGAGACAGTGTGAAAAATTTTTCGTTCAAGGCAGTCCCTCCCGTTCCGCCGCAGGTTTGACCGGCCGGTCAAGTTTCATTATACGGCATTGACCGGGGCGCACAAGCCCCCCTGACAGATTAATTTTGTATTAAGACGCACAGCGGCGCGGCGGGATGCCTCCGGTCTGCCGGCCGCGCCCTCCTTCCTGCGGAGAGGAAGGACCGCCCCGCAAAAAAATTTACAGATCGTTTTCTCAGCCATTTTCCGGGGCGCGCGGCGGCACAGAGCGTCAGAGCGTTCAAAAAAGCGCTCCGGAAGCAAAACGGGCAGATCCGGCCGCCGAACGGGGCGCACGGGAACGGCGTGCGGCGTCATACCATAGAGCAGGCGGCCGGGTGCTTGCGGCCCGCGCCGCGATCAACAGAAAGGAGCGATTGAAGACCATGAACGAAAACGACCTGCAAAACGCAGGGCAGAGCTGCCGCTGCCATCTGGCCATTGCCACAGTGCCGATGCAGCGCTTTGAACAGATCTATCCGGTGTCCGAGGCGTTGTGCCGCGGCACGCTGTTCGCGGCGCTGGACCTGCCGTTTTGTCCTCCGGAGGTGCGGTATGAACACTGAATGCACCTGTGTATCCAAGGTGGAGCGCGAACTTGCCCAGCTCAGCTTCGCAATGGACGACCTGCGCCTGTTTCTGGACACGCACCCCTGTGACAAAGCGGCCCTTGCGGCCCACGAGGAAGTGCGCGCCCGGCGCGGCATCGCGGTAAAGCAGTACGAACGGCTCATCGGGCCTGTAAACTTCTATGACGCAGGCGGCACGTGTACCTGGAACTGGACGTGCGCGCCCTGGCCGTGGGAAACGGAGGACGAAAACGATGTGGAGCTATGAGAAACGCCTGCAATTCCCGGTCAGGATCAAAACGCCTAACGCGGCGGCGGCAAAGGTGATCATCACCCAGTACGGCGGCCCGGACGGCGAGCTGGGCGCGAGCATGCGCTATTTGTCCCAGCGCTACACCATGCCCTGGCGCGGCGTGGCGGGCCTGCTGACGGATATCGGAACCGAGGAGCTGGCCCATCTGGAGATGGTGAGCGCCATTGTATACCAGCTGACAAAGGGCCTTTCCGCGGACGAGATCAGGCGGCAGGGCTTCGACACCTATTTTGTGGACCATACGGCCGGCGTGTGGCCCCAGGCGGCGGGCGGTACGCCGTTCACGTCCATGTGCTTCGCCAGCAAGGGCGACGCCATCACGGATCTGCACGAGGACATGGCAGCAGAGCAGAAAGCCCGCACCACCTATGACAATATTCTGCGTCTGGTGGACGACCCGGACGTGATCGCGCCCATCCGTTTTCTGCGTGAACGGGAGATCGTCCATTTCCAGCGCTTCGGC
>ERZ791872.1145-NODE-1145-length-18481-cov-7.476880_pt1 | contig 18481 bp, 10 predicted proteins | sample MGYA00510279_ERZ791872 | MGnify/ENA primary metagenome ERZ791872 (study PRJEB30046, sample SAMN00792103) | human gut metagenome | study: EMG produced TPA metagenomics assembly of the A metagenome-wide association study of gut microbiota in type 2... | reverse complement strand
TGCCCGATTCGGTTGCCAATCAGATTGCTGCCGGAGAGGTGATTCAGCGTCCGGCGTCCGTCATTAAGGAATTGGTAGAGAATGCGATTGATGCCGAAGCACAAGAAATACACGTATTGGTGACGGATGCAGGGAAAACCTGTATACAGGTGATTGACGATGGTAAAGGCATGTCCGAAACGGATGCGCGCCTTGCTTTCGAACGCCATGCCACCTCTAAGATAAGGCAGGCTGCCGATTTATTTGCCTTGCGCACGATGGGATTCCGTGGAGAGGCGTTGGCTTCTGTTGCTGCGGTGGCGGAAGTAGAACTCAAAACCCGTATGGCGAATGAGGAACTGGGTACACGGATTGTGATAGCTGGCTCTAAAGTCGAAAGTCAGGAAGCCGTTTCGTGTCCTAAAGGAAGTAACTTTTCCATTAAGAACTTATTCTTTAATATACCTGCCCGCCGCAAGTTTCTGAAAGCGAACTCGACGGAATTGAGCAATATCCTTACTGAATTTGAACGCATAGCTCTGGTACATCCCGAAGTGGCTTTCTACTTATATAGTAATGATACCGAATTATTCAACCTGCCTGCGATGCCACTTCGCCAACGCATTCTTGCCGTATTTGGCAAGAAGTTGAACCAGCATCTGCTGTCGGTAGATGTGGATACTACTATGGTGAAGGTATCTGGCTTTGTTGCCAAACCGGAGACGGCGCGTAAGAAAGGAGCTCATCAGTATTTCTTTGTGAACGGGCGTTATATGCGTCATCCATATTTCCATAAAGCGGTGATGGATGCTTATGAACAATTGATTCCGGCAGGCGAACAGATTTCCTATTTCATTTACTTTGATGTGGACCCGGCCAACATTGATGTGAATATACATCCTACCAAGACCGAGATTAAGTTTGAGAACGAGCAGGCAATTTGGCAGATCGTTTCCGCAGCGGTAAAAGAGTCATTGGGTAAATTCAATGCTGTGCCGTCCATTGATTTCGATACGGAAGGTATGCCGGATATTCCCGCATTCGATCAGACTCGTCCGATAGAGCCTCCGAAGGTGCATTATAATTCAGACTTCAATCCGTTCAAGACTTCTTCCGCTTCCTCTTATAGTGGTGGGGGCAGCTATTCCCGACCGAAAGTGGATTGGGAAGGACTGTATGATGGTCTGGAGAAAGCCAGCAAGATGAATACGCCTATGGAAGAAGAACCTTTTGTAGACGAAACGGACTGGACTTCTGCACCTGCATCGGTAGATATGTCCGAAGAACGTACTCCGTATGTTCAGGAGACGGAAACTGTATCCTCTCCATCTGCATCGTTGTATACCAACGAACCGGCAGTGGAGAAAGGTGCGCAGCATTTTCAATTCAAAGGGCGCTTTATTCTGACTTCGGTAAAATCCGGTTTGATGCTGATAGACCAGCACCGGGCGCATATCCGGGTGTTGTTTGAACGTTATATGAATCAAATACGTCAGAAACAAGGGGTTTCTCAAGGAGTTTTGTTTCCTGAAATCGTGCAATTGCCCGCTTCGGAAGCTGCGGTGTTGGAAAGCATCATGGAAGACTTCTCGGCAGTTGGGTTTGAACTGACACCTCTGGGAGGAGGAAGTTATGCGATCAATGGCATTCCGTCCGGTATTGAAGGGTTGAATCCGGTGGAGCTGGTGCGTAATATGGTGCATACGGCAATGGAAAAGGGAAATGATGTGAAGGAAGAAGTGCAAACGATGTTGGCTCTGACACTGGCGAAGGCTGCTGCCATTGTTTACGGCCAGGTGTTGAGCAATGAAGAAATGGCTAATCTGGTAGATAATCTGTTTGCTTGTCCTACTCCGAATTATACACCGGATGGACGTACCGTATTGTCAACGATTAAAGAAGAAGATATTGAAAAACTATTTGCTCGTTAAAGTAGTATAATCTATTTGTTAAAACAATTTCGCACATACGTGTGAATGATATTCGCCCCTACAGGACTGATTAAGGTGCTTGTAGGGGCGAATCATTATTTATTTATCTGTATAGAAGCCTTCCTGCCCGGCTTGTGGCGCGGTCGGAACAAAAAAAACTATCTTCGTAAAACCTTTTAGTTCGGATGGTGTTATTTAAACAGTTACAATAATGAATTTAAATTAACCACTTAACTATTTAAGGTATATGAAAAAGATTCTAATGTTACTGGCTTTGGCCGGTTTGTCTTCTGCTGCTATGGCGCAACAGAAGACTGAAGTAGTCGAATACGAAATTATCCAGGTACAGGATAAATATCAGGTAATCACCAATCCTTTCTGGAGCAATTGGTTCTTCTCTATCGGCGGCGGTGCTGAAGCTACTTTTGGTGATAATGATAGTGCAGGAAGTTTTGGTAAGCGTATCAGTCCTACATTGAATATCTCTGTCGGTAAATGGTTTACTCCCGGTTTGGGATTGCGTCTGCAATATAGCGGTTTGCAGGCTAGAGGCTTTACTTATGATAAAGGTGCCGACTACGTGAAGGGTGCCGAGCTGAAAGACGGTTACTATAAACAACGTTTTGACTATATGAACTTGCACGGTGACGTGATGTTCAATCTGAATGCTCTTTTCGGAGGTTATAATCAGCATCGTGTTTATGAGATTATTCCTTATGTAGGTGCCGGTTTCACTCACAATTACTCCAAACCTCATCGCGAAGCTTTGTCTGTGAATGCAGGTATTATCAATAAATTCCGTATTTCGAATGCGGTAGATATTAACCTGGAATTGAGCGCAATGGCTGCTGAAGATAAATTTGATGGTGAAGTAGGTGGTGATCACGGATATGATGGCGTATTGAGCGCTACGGTTGGTCTGACTTATCGTTTTCCCGCCCGTGGTTTCCGTCGTCCGATGCCGCAGTTGATCTCTCAGATCGAACTGGCCGCCATGCAGGATAAGTTGGCTATGATGGGTGCACAGAATGCAGAATTGAAGAATGCACTGGTACAGGCTGAAAACCAGCCGGTGGCTGAAGTAACAGAAACACAGGTGATTGTTCCGGATCCGGATATCGCACCGCGTACCGTATTCTTCCAGATTGGTTCTGCTGAATTGTCTCCGCGTGAAATCATGAACCTGTCTTATCTGGCAGAACAAATGAAACAGTTCCCGAATGCAACGTACACCGTAAACGGTTATGCTGACTCTGCAACCGGTACTCCGGCATTCAACAAGGAGTTGAGCTTGAAACGTGCACAAGCTGTTAAGAATGCATTGGTTAAGAATTACGGTATTGCTGCCGATCGCTTGAATGTGGAAGCCGGTGGTGGTGTAGACAAATTTGGTCAACCGATCCTGAACCGTGTGGTATTAGTGAAATCTGCTAACTAAATATAGTCTTTCCATTAAAAAGGGAACGCCCTGTTCTCTCGTAGATTCTACGGGAGGTCAGGGCGTTACTCGTAACAGAGGATATTGTTTTTTATTCTCCGCTGAATTTCTTCACTTGTTCTGCTATCAGTTCCGTATCGTCGAAATAGTTGATCTTCATTGCTTTGCGTACATCATCCAATGTAGCGGCGGCAACTTCGCGTGCTGCGTCGCAACCTTTCTTCAGCATGTCATAGATGGCAGGAATGTCTTTTTCGAATTCTTTGCGACGATTGCGAATCGGTTCCAGCGTCTCCTGCATGATGGAGTTAAGGAATCCTTTCACCTTCATATCACCCAGACCGCCACGCTGATAATGTGCTTTCAGTTCATCGAGGTTCGGATATTCGGGCAGGTAAAGGCCGAAGTGTTCGGGACGGCAGAAAGCATCCAGATAAGTAAATACAGGGTTGCCTTCTACTTTACCCGGGTCTTGAACACGCAAGTGGTCGGGATCGGTATACATACCTTTCACTTTCTTCTGTACTTCGTCGGCAGAGTCGGAGAGGTAGATACAGTTGCCCAGGCTCTTGCTCATCTTGGCTTTTCCGTCTGTTCCGGGCAGGCGCAGACAGGCGGCGTTTTCGGGCAGGAGGATTTCCGGCTCAACCAGTGTTTCGCCATAGATATAGTTGAAACGACGAACGATTTCGCGTGCCTGTTCCAACATTGGTTCCTGATCTTCGCCCACAGGGACAGTTGTTGCCTTGAAAGCGGCAATATCCGCAGTCTGGCTGATGGGGTAGGTGAAGAAACCTACTGGGATGCTGGCGTCGAAGTTGCGCAACTGAATTTCTGCCTTTACTGTAGGATTACGTTGCAGGCGGCTTACGGTCACCATATTCATGAAGTAAAAACTCAATTCGCACAGTTCGGCAATCTGAGATTGAATGAAGATAGTGCTTTTTGCCGGGTCCAGTCCGCACGCCAGATAGTCAAGCGCCACTTCGATAACATTCTGACGTACCTTTTCCGGGTTGTCCACATTGTCAGTCAATGCTTGTGCATCGGCAATGAAAACGAATATCTTGTCATACAAACCGGAGTTCTGCAACTCCACTCTTCTTCTCAATGAGCCCACATAATGTCCTATGTGCAGGCGTCCTGTAGGGCGGTCGCCCGTGAGGATGATTTTCTCTTTAGACATATTTATATTATTCTATTTATTATGTTTTTCTTTGAAAATGAATACAAAGGTAACGCTTTTCTCTGACTTTAGCTTCATAATTCTTTAGAGAAGCGAAAGAGAAACCATACTCTTGTTGCTTTTCCTGAAAAAAGAGTTTACCTTTGTAGAAATATACTTAATATAAAACGCGATGAAAACAGATTTTGATTATCAAGCGGTCCCTCAAGGGTTTATTCATTGTTTCAAGAACGATTGTTCCAGGTCCGATACTTGCTTGCGCCGTTTGGCTGCGCGGCATTGCACGGCTGATAAACCTTTGATTACAATTCTCAGTCCGGCAGCTATCCCTGCCGATTCTTCTCAGTGTTCCTATTTCCTGCCTATCCAGAAGATACGTGTGGCATGGGGGTAAGAAACTTATTTGACGATGTTCCTCTTAGCTTGGCAGCCGATATGCGGCACCAGATTGTTTCCTACTTCGGCAAGACACATTATTATCGGATCTACCGTAAAGAGCGTTTCATTACGCCTGAAGGTCAACGATATATCAGGCATATATTTACTCAGAACGGCATTACCGACGCACTTCAATTTGAGTCTTATTCGGAAGTCTATAAGTGGTGATTAGTTTCTCGGTGTGGAACTGGCGGTTTCATGCCTTGAAACCTGTAGTTTCACACCGAGAAACTGATAGTTTCAAGGCATGAAACTACAAGTTTCAGCTGATGAAACTAATGGCGGTACTATATCATGCTTTTAAATAGCTTAATAGGAGGCAATTGCTATTTTAAATAAATATAGAGAATAAAGACAGGCTCTAAATTTGTTTATTATCGAAATAAGTCGTTACTTTGCACAAATTTTAAAACAACGATGCAACAACACGGAAAAAGAGATACATATAATCTGTATTCGAATGAATTTCATTCGTTAGTCGATGATTTCTCTTTCTCTGAGAAGATATTGTTAGTTCTTTGGTAATGCGTTAATCCTTTGTTGGGTAACGCATTTTTTTTGTGCCCGAATGTATAGGAAGAAACTTAATAGACAACAAGAGAATATATGGAAAAGAATTTGAAGAAAGTGTTGGTCTTGGGCTCAGGTGCACTCAAGATCGGTCAGGCCGGGGAGTTCGACTATTCCGGTTCGCAGGCATTGAAGGCTCTGCGTGAAGAAGGTATCAGTTCAGTGTTGGTGAACCCGAATATTGCTACTATCCAAACATCGGAAGGTATTGCAGATCAGGTTTATTTCTTGCCTGTAACCACTTATTTCGTAGAAGAAATCATCAAGAAAGAACGTCCCGATGGTATTCTGTTGGCCTTCGGTGGTCAGACGGCTCTGAACTGCGGTGCCGAGTTGTACACAAGCGGTGTGCTGGCTAAGTACGGTGTGCGCGTATTAGGAACTTCGGTGGAAGCTATCATGTATACGGAAGACCGTGACCTCTTCGTGAAGAAGCTGGACGAGATCGATATGAAAACTCCCGTCAGCCAGGCTGTAGAAAGTATGGAAGATGCAATTGCTGCTGCTGAACGCATCGGTTTTCCGGTTATGGTTCGTTCCGCTTATGCACTGGGCGGTTTGGGTAGCGGCATCTGCCAGGATAAAGAAGAGTTCCTGAAGTTGGCCGAAAGCTCTTTCGCTTTCTCTAAACAAATTCTTGTAGAAGAGTCTCTGAAAGGTTGGAAAGAAATTGAGTTCGAAGTAATCCGCGATGCTAATGACCACTGCTTCACGGTGGCAAGCATGGAAAACTTCGACCCGCTGGGTATCCATACGGGAGAGTCTATCGTAGTGGCTCCGACTTGTTCGCTGACTGACGAGCAGGTGAAGATGTTGCAAGATCTTTCTACGAAGTGTATCCGTCATCTGGGCATTGTGGGCGAATGTAACATTCAGTATGCATTTAATGCGGAAACTAACGACTACCGTGTGATTGAGGTGAATGCCCGTCTGTCGCGTTCTTCTGCTTTGGCTTCTAAGGCTACGGGTTATCCGTTGGCATTCGTGGCCGCTAAGATCGCATTGGGCTATACGCTCGATCAGATTGGTGAAATGGGTACTCCGTATTCAGCGTATGTAGCTCCGCAACTGGATTATCTGATTTGTAAGATTCCTCGTTGGGACTTGACGAAGTTCGTAGGTGTATCCCGTGAAATCGGTTCCAGCATGAAGTCTGTAGGTGAAATCATGTCTATCGGACGTTCTTTCGAAGAAATCATCCAGAAAGGTTTGCGTATGATCGGTCAGGGTATGCACGGATTTGTAGGCAACGACCTGCACTTCGATGATCTGGATCGTGAGCTCTCACGTCCTACCGACTTGCGTGTATTTGCTATTGCTGAAGCTTTGGAGAATGGCTATACGATAGACCGCATCTTTGACCTAACCAAGATTGATCCCTGGTTCCTTGGCAAGTTGAAGAACATTGTTGACTATAAGTTGAAGCTTTCCCAATATAATAAGGTGGAAGATATTCCGGCCGACGTATTGCGTCAGGCAAAAGTGCTGGGCTTCTCTGACTTCCAGATTGCGCGTTTCGTACTCGAACCGCAAGGCAATATGGAGAAAGAAAATCTGATGGTGCGTGCACGTCGTAAAGAGTTGGGCATCCTGCCGGCTGTAAAACGTATCAATACGATTGCTTCCGAGCATCCTGAACTGACTAATTACCTGTACATGACGTACGCCGTTGAGGGTTATGACGTAAACTATTACAAGAATGAAAAGTCAGTGGTTGTACTGGGTTCCGGTGCTTACCGTATCGGGTCTTCCGTAGAGTTCGACTGGTGTTCGGTAAATGCCGTGCAGACTGCACGTAAGCTGGGTTACAAGTCCATCATGATTAACTATAACCCTGAAACCGTATCTACTGACTATGATATGTGTGATCGTCTTTACTTCGATGAACTGTCTTTTGAGCGTGTACTCGATGTTATTGACCTGGAACAGCCGCGCGGCGTAATCGTATCTGTAGGCGGACAGATCCCGAACAACCTGGCAATGAAACTGCATCGTCAGTCAGTGCCCATCCTGGGAACTTCTCCTCTTTCTATCGACCGTGCTGAAAACCGTAATAAGTTCTCTGCTATGCTCGACCAACTGGGTATCGACCAGCCGGCTTGGCAAGAGCTTACCAGTCTGGAAGATGTGAAAGGTTTCGTAGAGAAAGTGGGTTATCCGGTACTGGTCCGTCCGTCTTATGTACTTTCGGGTGCTGCGATGAACGTATGCTACGATGAAGAAGAATTGGAGAACTTCCTGAAAATGGCCGCTGAAGTATCTAAAGAATATCCGGTGGTAATTTCTCAGTTCTTGCAGAATACAAAAGAAATCGAATTTGATGCTGTTGCTCAGAATGGTGAAGTAGTGGAATATGCTATTTCCGAGCACGTGGAGTTTGCCGGTGTACACTCCGGTGACGCTACATTGGTATTCCCTGCACAGAAGATTTACTTTGCTACGGCACGTCGTATCAAGAAAATCAGCCGTCAGATTGCAAAGGAACTCAATATCTCCGGTCCGTTCAATATTCAGTTCCTGGCACGTAACAATGAGGTGAAGGTAATCGAATGTAACCTTCGTGCTTCACGTAGTTTCCCGTTCGTGTCTAAGGTGCTGAAGCGTAACTTTATTGAAACTGCTACCCGCATCATGCTGGATGCTCCTTATACTCGTCCTGACAAGTCGGCATTCGATATCGACTGGATTGGTGTGAAAGCTTCTCAGTTCTCTTTCTCCCGTCTGCACAAGGCAGACCCGGTACTGGGTGTGGATATGTCTTCTACCGGTGAAGTAGGCTGTATCGGTGATGATTTCTCCGAAGCATTGCTGAGCGCCATGATTGCTACCGGCTTCCAGATTCCTCAAAAGGGAGTGATGTTCTCTTCCGGTGCCATGAAATCGAAAGTAGATTTGCTGGAGTCCAGCCGCATGCTCTTCAATAAAGGGTATAAGATTTATGCAACGGCAGGTACAGCCGCTTTCCTGAATGCTCATGGAGTGGGCACTGAAGCTGTTTACTGGCCCGATGAACGTCCTGACGCAGAGAACAACGTGATGAAGATGATTGCCGAACACAAGTTCGATTTGATTGTCAACATTCCGAAGAATCATACGAAACGTGAACTGACGAACGGTTACCGTATCCGTCGTGGTGCTATCGACCATAACATTCCGTTGATTACGAATGCTCGTCTGGCAAGTGCTTTCATCGAAGCATTCTGCGAACTGAAGTTGGAAGATATTGCTATCAAGAACTGGCAGGAATATAAGTAACTGAAGAGGAAATAAAAAGGAGGATGCTCTATCAGAAAGAGTGTCCTCCTTTTTTGTCTTTTTTTCTGGCGCTACCACTGACTATAAGGCTTATTATTGGGGCTCTTGTGCCCACCAATAGTATATATAATTTAATTTTTTGCCCTCTTCAGTAGGGATATACCAGACCTTTTCTTTTAAATCTGTTTCGATTTTACGGTAAACAGAGATAGGGATTGTGGCATAAGTACCGAAGTTTATGAAAGAAAATTCGACCTCATCAACCTTGCCGGTATCTGAATTTATGTACATTGTTATTATGAGCTCGTGGCCTTTTACTCTTTGTTTTTCACTAGCAGAAAATGCAGCATTTACAATGGAAAGGCGCTCTGCTCGTGTCCATGCGTCATATTGGAGTAAAACGATACCTTCATCTGTTTGTGAGAAAGTTTCTCCTGTATTTTTGTAACTTTGAGTAGTAAAGAGTAATTTGTTACTCTTGTTATAGAGTGTGACTGTCTTTGACGCTGCCACATCGCATTGGTAGGTGTAACCATTTTCATTGAATGTTTTAGTTACAGCATAATAATTTGTCTGTGCATATATATATGTAGTACAAAGTGATATGCATATAAAAAAGAATATAGTTTTCATAATCAGCAATTTATTGTTAGCTTATTTATACATTTAAAATTCTCTAATCCCGGTCGGTTATATTCGAAGGGGTATTTATCCGCTGTGTAGTGATACTTATGGAAAGTAGGGACGATATCATCTTTTATTTTACTTTCTAAATCGGTACGATTCACTCCGGGAAGTAAATTCCCTTTATTATCAATGTAATTCGTTAAACTTTTTATTCTTCTGCGACGGGGGGCTGTATTGTCCCTGTCTTCCCACTTACTGTCTTTATATTCTGGTAAGTTGCTCGTGTAAAGATATTGTGCGTACCATGCTTCTATTTCTCCATTCAGAGTTGATTCTTTGTATGACGCAGTGGTTTCTTGATAAGCTCGGTAAGCATGCATCATTTCATGAAAAAGCTGATTGCTTTCCATCTGCCTGCCAAGACATATTCCTGTTGATTCTCCTTGGTAACCGAAAGAACCCGTCGTACTTGCTCCAAATTGAATGCTTAAGGTTTTTCCATTGAGCAAATTTGCTAATTCATTATATAATGCTTCTCCCATACAGTCTTCTACAATCTTATCAAGCATATTCTCTATTATTATCCAATTTTCTTCTGTCATGTTAGAGTTACGGAATATTGCCTTGGCTCTAGGGGTGTCCTTCTTGCTGGAGTTGTTGCTGCCTCCATCACCCCAGTCTAAATCTCCTCCCTCGCCATTGCCACCTCCATCAATTAATTCATCAGTGTCACGATCTTCACGCAATCTTTCCTCAGTCCAGCAGTAATAAGTGTCATATTCATAGGGACCACATTCAGCAGTATAGATAAGTTCGCAATTTTCTTCCGAATCCCAATCCCAACTTCGTGTATTTATGTTCACCTTATTGTTTATAAAAGTAAGTCCACTTACTGGTTTCTTATGCAGAGCATATTGAGTAAAGTAATCAAACATCCAAGTTTGCTCAACTTCATTTCCTATTTGGCGGGTTATGACATCTGCCATTTTACGAGTATAGATGTGGTAATGGGTACGTGTCCTGCCAATTGAAAAATACCAGATTGCTTCAATTTCTTTGTTAGAATTTAAATTCTTCACCGGAATTGCGTATACTTTACGCCCGTTTTCACGGAAAGATCGAGCATTCTCCCACATTGGGTAACCATAAGCATTAATAAACTTAGAGGTAAATTCCACTGAATCATTTTTTTGTTTTAGCAGGAAAACAATTTGCTGAATGTCTGGGTTGGCAGCGGAAACTTTGAAGAAGTGATCAGATGCATCTGTAATAGGTACTTCTTCGCTAATACATGAAGCCACTAGTAGTGGTACAGCAAATAAATAAATTAGTTTCGTCATTTTCATAATACAAAATTTGAAGGTAATACACTGTACTGCCAGTTCTCAGAGCAGTATTATTATGATTCTTTCTTCTTGATAAAAGAAAAAAGTGCGGGAACTTACCAGTTTGTCTTTAAAATAGTTTTATTGCGAATGCTTGTTTCTGTTTAAATTGCAATAAATGTACGAATAATTTTTGTATATGAAATAGTATAGCTGCAATTTATTTTGAAAATATTTACTGTTTCTTTTTATCAGTATAGTTAGCTGTTTGGAATAAATATCTATTTTTGTGGAGAGTGTAATAGTGAAAGGGTGAATAATTACGCTTTTGAGAGTATAATCTGGTAATTGAAATATATGAATGAAGTAGAGAAAATGCGTAGTTCGCAACTGGCGGATATGTCTGCCCCGGAAGTACAGGTAAAGTTTGAATATGCCAAGAAGTTGCTGGCAAGGATGCGGCAATTGAGTACTTACGATGAGGCTTACAGAGGATTGTTGGAAGACCTGATACCGGGAATACCGGAGACATCCGTTGTGTGCCCGCCTTTCCATTGCGATCATGGGGATGGTATACGTCTGGGTGAACACGTATTTGTGAATGCAAATTGTACTTTTCTGGACGGAGGTTATATCACGATTGGTGCCCATACATTGGTGGGACCTTGTGTACAGATTTATACTCCACAACATCCGATGGATTATGTAGAACGTCGTACTCCGAAGGAATATGCCTATCCGGTGACGATAGGAGAGGATTGCTGGATTGGCGGTGGTGCTGTTATTTGTCCCGGCGTAACAATTGGTGATCGCTGTATTATTGGCGCCGGAAGTGTGGTGACGAAAAACATACCCGATGATAGTGTGGCGGTAGGAAATCCGGCGAAGGTGATCAGAAAGGTGATGCCGGAACGATGAAGTGATGTGAATTCAGTTATCTGTTAAATCAAAATACGATCTTGAACCATGAAAAAAATCCCCCTTTTCTTTATTGTTTTAGTTTGTATGTTGGCTGGACAATTAAAAGCAGCAGACGATTTTCTTCCCCAATCCAGATGGATTGGCAGTGAACATTCTCAAAGTACTCCGAACACTTGGCTTTGTTTCCGTAAAACAATCGAGCTTCCCAGTGTTCCCGGTGAGATGATTGCCAACATTGCCGTGGACTCTAAATACTGGTTGTGGATTAATGGAGAACTGGTAGTTTTTGAAGGTGGGCTGAAGCGTGGTTCGGCTCCCGGAGCTACTTATTATGACCGGGTGGATATGGCTCCTTATCTGAAGAAAGGAAACAATGTTATTGCCTTGTTAGTGTGGCATTTTGGAAAGAATGGGTTCAGTCATGTAAACAGTGGGACTGCTGCTCTGCTTTTTAGTGCCCGGGCATCGGGGGTGACTATTGTCAGTGATAAGAATTGGCAGTGCAGTGTGTATCAGGCTTATCAGAATACAGAAGCGCCATTCCCTAATTATCGTTTGTCCGAAAGTAATATCCGCTTCGATGCACGCAAAGAGTTGGCAGACTGGAATCAACCTTCTTTTGGGGGTAAGTTAGGCCCGGCCATTGAAATTGGCTTTCCGAATGAAATGCCGTTTGGAAAATTGGTGCCTCGTCCCATTCCGATGTGGAAGGATAGCGGATTAAGGGAATACCCGGAGGTGGTGAAGAATGAAACCGGGGATACTATTCGTTGCCGTCTGCCATATAATTGCCAGATTACTCCTTACTTGCATGTGAAAGCTCCTGCCGGATTGAAGATTGGTATGCTGATTGATAATTATACAGGTGGCAGTGCAAACAATGTGCGGGCGGAATATATTACTCGCGAAGGTGAACAGAACTATGAAAGTTTTGGATGGATGAACGGACATGAAATGCTGTATGTGATTCCTGCCGGAGTGGAAGTATTGGGGCTTAAATATCGGGAAACGGGTTATAATGCAGACATAAAGGGGACTTTCACCTGTGATGATGCTTTCTTTACCGAGCTCTGGAAACGGAGTGCCCGTACCTTATATATTACCATGCGCGACAATTATATGGATTGCCCCGATCGCGAACGTGCGCAGTGGTGGGGAGATGAAGTGAACGAGCTGGGTGAAGCTTTCTATGCGCTCGACCCGCGTGGCTGGCAATTGGCTGTCAAAGGCATTTATGAACTGATGAATTGGCAACGGCCGGATGGGATTATTGCCTCTCCGGTTCCATCGGCTAACTGGTGTAAAGAGTTGCCTCTGCAAATGCTCGCCTCTGTCGGATGGTATGGATTTTATACACAGGCATTTTATAGTGGTGATTATTCATTTGTTCCTCACATTTATGAGGGAATGAAAAAATACCTGCATGAAGTGTGGGAGGTGGACGCGCAGGGATTTCCTATTCCCCGTCCCGGTGACTGGAATTGGGGCGACTGGGGGACTGACGTTGACCTGGAAGTTCTTACTACTTGTTGGTATTATTTGGCTCTTAAGGCTGAGAAAGAATTCGCACTTTATTTATATAAACAAAACGATGCCAATCGGGTAGACGAAATGATGAAGCGTATTGCCGCTGCTTTTGATAATCGTTATTGGACGGGTACCGCTTATCGTTCCAGATCGTATAAAGGTGAAACTGATGACCGCTCTCAGGCTATGGCCGTTGTGAGTGGATTGGCTCCGGTGGGAAGATATAAGGCTTTGCTGAAGGTTTTCAAGAAGGAATATCATGCCAGTCCCTATATGGAAAAGTATATCATGGAAGCTCTCTTTGTGATGGGGGAACCGAACTTTGCATTGGAGCGTATGCGTAGCCGGTATACTAAAATGATGGCATATCCTTATACTACCTTATTCGAGGGGTGGGGAATAGGTGCCGAAGGTTTCGGGGGTGGTACTATCAACCATGCGTGGAGCGGTGGTCCGTTGACTATATTGAGTCAAAAGTTATGCGGAATAGAACCTCTGAAGCCTGGCTTCAAGCATTTTCGGGTAGCTCCGCAGCTTGGTATGTTAAACGAGGCATCGGCAGTGGTACCTACTCTTTACGGCGATATACGGGTAGATATAAAGAAACAAGACCGTATCGTGAATATACATGTAATCGTTCCTCCGGGTACTACTGCTGTAGTGGTATTGCCTGCTGGCAAAGAAAAGGTACTTCCACCGGGAAGTTATATCCTCCCGTAAACCGGGAAGAGAAAACATGAGTTATAAGGATGATTCTTTGATGAAAAAAAAGTTTTTTGTTAAATTGCTGAATTTCAATAAGTATATATCTTTCTGTATGTTTTTCTTAGAAAATAGTTCGCAATTATTTTGGTAATCTCAAAATAAGCTGTACCTTTGCATCGCTTTTGAAACGAAAGTGTACGGGCGCTTAGCTCAGCTGGTTCAGAGCATCTGGTTTACACCCAGAGGGTCGGGGGTTCGAATCCCTCAGCGCCCACACTAAAAAAACCGCACACTTTCGAACAAAAGGGCGCTTAGCTCAGCTGGTTCAGAGCATCTGGTTTACACCCAGAGGGTCGGGGGTTCGAATCCCTCAGCGCCCACATCCGATTTCTATAATGAGTGGTCTTACAAGCTGTTGTAAGGCTATTTTTTTTATCTGTTAACTTCCTTACTTAACTTTCTTTCCCCTTTATGGCTTATTACTCAGAAAAAAAAGCTAATTTTGCGGCTCGATAATTATCTAATATACACGTATGGAACTTGATTTACTTACTGCTATCTCTCCGATTGATGGTCGATACAGAGGAAAAACAGATGCTTTGGCAGCTTACTTCTCGGAATTTGCCTTGATAAAATACCGTGTGCAAGTGGAAGTGGAATACTTCATCACCTTGTGCGAATTGCCTTTGCCGCAATTAAAAGGCGTAGACAAAAACGTATTTGAAACATTAAGAAATATCTATCGTAACTTCTCTGAAGCTGACGCGCAGCGTATCAAAGATATTGAGAGCGTAACGAACCATGATGTAAAAGCCGTAGAATATTTCCTGAAAGAAGAGTTTGATAAAATGGGTGGAATGGATGACTACAAAGAGTTTATTCATTTCGGACTGACTTCACAGGATATCAATAATACTTCCGTTCCTTTGTCTATCAAAGAGGCTTTGGAACAGGTTTATTATCCACAAATAGAGGAACTGATTGCGCAACTTCGTACGTATGCGGAAGAATGGACGGCTATTCCTATGCTTGCCAAGACACACGGTCAGCCGGCTTCACCTACTCGTTTGGGAAAAGAGGTGATGGTATTTGTATATCGTCTTGAACGCCAGCTGGCTACTTTGAAGTCTTGTCCGCTTACTGCCAAGTTCGGTGGTGCTACCGGAAATTACAATGCGCATCATGTGGCTTATCCGGAGTTCGACTGGAAAGCATTTGGTAACCGGTTTGTTGCTGAAAAACTGGGTTTGGAACGTGAAGAATATACTACGCAGATTTCTAATTATGATAATCTGTCTGCTGTATTCGATGCTATGAAGCGCATAAATACGGTAATGATCGATATGAACCGTGACTTCTGGCAATATATTTCTATGGAATATTTCAAGCAGAAGATTAAAGCCGGTGAAGTAGGTTCCAGCGCCATGCCGCACAAAGTGAATCCGATTGACTTTGAAAATGCGGAAGGTAATCTGGGTGTGGCAAGTGCCATTCTGGAACATTTGTCGGTGAAACTGCCTGTGTCCCGCTTACAACGTGACCTGACGGATTCTACCGTATTGCGTAACGTAGGCGTTCCGTTCGGACATATCGTAATTGCCATTCAGAGTTCATTGAAAGGTTTGCGTAAATTGTTGCTGAACGAAACGGCTATCTATCGCGATCTGGATAATTGCTGGAGTGTGGTAGCTGAGGCTATTCAGACAATTCTGCGCCGTGAAGCATATCCGCATCCGTACGAGGCGTTAAAGGCCTTAACCCGCACTAATCAGGCTATTACGGAAGCTTCTATAAAGGAATTTATTGAAGGTTTGAATGTAGATGAGGAAATAAAGAAAGAATTGCGTGCAATTACTCCTCATACATATACAGGAATCTAAGCTGGAAATATTAAATTTAGCTGTATAATGAAGCCAACATTTTAAATCCGGCGATTGTTAATATAGTATACATATATAATATAAGGTATAAGAGTGATAATAGAATGGCCGTGAGGCCAACGTTTAATTTTATTCGAATAAAACAATGAGTACAGAAAACGAAAATTGGCGTGACGATTCTTCCAGTGAGGAGAATTCAGGCAACAGATTTGAAAGAGAAAACAATTACAGCCGTCCGTCTTACAACCGTGAAGGTGGTGACCGACCCTATCGTCCGCGTTTTAACAGCGAGAGTGGCGAACGCCCACAGCGTGCTTACAGCAGTGATCGCCCGTATCGCCCGCGCTTTAACCCTAATGCTGAAGGTGGTGAACGTCCACAACGTTCTTATGGTGACCGCCCGTCTTACAATCGCGAGGGTGGTGATCGTCCGCAACGCTCGTATGGTGATCGTCCGTCCTATAATCGTGAAGGCGGCGATCGTCCGCAACGTCCTTCTTATGGAAACAACAGTGGTGGTGACCGTCCTTATCGTCCTCGCTATAATAGCGGTGATGGTGGTGATCGTCCACAGCGTCCTTCTTATGGAGGCTCTTCTTATGGTGACCGTCCCCAACGCCCGCGTTTCAATAGTGGTGACGGACAGCGTTCTTATAACAACGACCGTCCTTATCGTCCTCGCTATAATAGCGGTGATGGTGGTGATCGTCCACAACGTTCTTATGGTGGCTCTTCTTATGGAGGTTCTTCTTATGGCGACCGCCCGCAGCGTCCACGCTTCAATCCGGATGGCGGAAGAGGCGGATATGGTCGTCCCCAGCAGCGTCGTACGCCGGATTATGATCCGAATGCAAAGTACAGCCGTAAGAAACAGATAGAATATAAGGAACAGTTTACGGATCCTAATGAACCGATCCGTTTGAACAAGTTCTTGGCTAATGCAGGTGTCTGCTCTCGTCGTGAGGCGGATGAATTCATCACGGCAGGTGTGGTTTCAGTAAATGGAGTAGTGGTTACAGAACTCGGAACTAAGATCAAACGTGCTGACGAAGTGAAGTTCCATGATCAGATGGTGAGCATTGAACGTAAGATTTATATCTTGCTGAATAAGCCGAAAGACACTGTGACTACCTCGGATGATCCGCAGGCACGTCGTACAGTAATGGATTTGGTGAAGGGTGCTTGCGATGAGCGTATTTATCCGGTAGGTCGTCTGGACCGTAACACTACAGGTGTGTTGTTGCTGACGAACGATGGTGATCTGGCTTCTAAACTGACACATCCGAAGTTCCTGAAGAAGAAGATTTATCACGTACATACAGATAAAAATGTGACGAAAGCTGATATGGATCAGATTGCAGCCGGTATTCAGTTGGATGACGGTGAAATCCATGCAGATGCTATCAGTTATACGGATGATGTTAGACGGGATGAAGTGGGTATTGAAATTCACTCAGGTAAGAACCGTATTGTTCGTCGTATATTTGAGTCACTGGGTTACAAGGTAGTGAAACTCGACCGCGTATTCTTTGCCGGACTGACTAAGAAAGGCTTACGTCGTGGTGAATGGCGCTATTTGAGCGAACAGGAAGTAAACTACCTGCGCATGGGCTCTTTTGAGTAATTATATAATATAGAGGTTTAACACAAATTTATGGAAAAGATTAGTAGAACAAAGATTGTTGACGTGTTGAAGCGCGAAGATTTCGGCGCTATGGTCAACGTGAAAGGCTGGGTTCGTACCCGCAGAGGTAGTAAACAAGTTAATTTTATCGCCCTGAATGACGGTTCTACAATAAATAATGTGCAGGTTGTAGTAGATTTGGCAAACTTTGATGAGGAGATGCTGAAAGATATTACCACCGGTGCCTGTCTGAGTGTGAACGGTGAATTGACGGAGTCAGTAGGTTCCGGTCAGAAAGCTGAGATTCAAGCTCGTGAGATTGAAGTGCTGGGTACTTGTGATAATACATATCCTTTGCAGAAGAAAGGTCATACGCTGGAATTCCTGCGTGAGATTGCTCACCTGCGTCCTCGTACGAATACTTTCGGTGCGGTGTTCCGCATCCGTCATAACATGGCGATAGCTATCCATACTTTCTTTCATCAGAAAGGTTTCGTTTATTTCCATACACCTATCATTACGGCATCTGACTGTGAAGGTGCCGGACAGATGTTTCAGGTAACGACGAAGAACCTCTATGATTTGAAGAAAGATGAAGCCGGTTCCATCATTTATGATGACGACTTCTTTGGTAAGCAAACCAGTCTGACGGTTTCCGGACAGTTGGAAGGTGAACTTGCTGCTACGGCACTGGGCGCTATTTATACTTTTGGCCCTACATTTCGTGCAGAAAACTCCAATACTCCACGCCATTTGGCTGAGTTCTGGATGGTGGAACCGGAAGTAGCGTTCAACGACATTACGGACAATATGGATCTGGCGGAAGAGTTTATCAAATTCTGTGTGAAGTGGGCTTTGGATAACTGTGCTGACGACGTGAAGTTCCTGAACGATATGTTTGACAAAGGCTTGATTGAACGTCTGCAAGGTGTATTGAAAGAATCTTTCGTACGTTTGCCTTATACGGATGGCATCAAGATACTGGAAGAGGCTGTTGCTAAAGGTCATAAGTTCGAATTTCCGGTATACTGGGGTGTGGACTTGGCTTCTGAGCACGAACGTTATCTCGTGGAAG